>Ga0265297_10000413_pt1 | contig 131438 bp, 145 predicted proteins | sample Munlanlwell13791_FD_192502 | JGI IMG/M metagenome (GOLD analysis project Ga0265297, IMG submission 192502) | Leachate microbial communities from a municipal landfill in Southern Ontario, Canada - Leachate well 137-91 | ecosystem: Engineered > Solid waste > Landfill > Unclassified | place...
CTTCTTGAAGAGGTTCTAATGAAAGCTGAGATTCTGAAATTTTGACTAACGGACCTAGGGGAACACGAAAAACCATCTTTTCACCATATTCTATTTTATCTTTAAAACTATTTAAATTACTATGCATAGGCATAGAATATGTATTATTAGATAAAAAAGATATTAATAAAACTGAGTGTATAAGATTTTTTAGTTTCACAGTGGTATTAAATTAATAGAAAGGAATAAAAGGGGGTTATAATCAAAGGGCATCAGATGATCCATAGCTTTGTTTTAAGTTCATAAGCCTTTCATAAATTTTTCTTAGATTATCGATTGATGGCTCTCTTTTATCTATTCGTTTAAAATTGTCTTCTATAGGCTCTATTGCCTTGGAATCATATGCACTATCATTCTTTTTTGTATTTATTAAGGATTCAATCTGCATGTATGCAATTTGAGCTCCAAGTTTAATTGTTAGCTGGACCAAATTAGACGCCTCGATTTGATCCGAGGAAAACATTTGTGAAAATTCAGGATACTCCAACTTATCATGCAATATTAACAGTTTATTCTTCAAATTTTCAAGAAATGCTAAACCCTGATTAAATTCCAGGTCCCCTGCATCTATCGAAATCCCATAGTTTTTATCCCCCATTATTGTTTTATCTTTTGTTCCATCTCCTATTACTATCCACCAGTTATTTTCCTGTTTTGAAATATTTAATGAAAGTTGCTCTATACTGGCAAATTGTTTTATTTTTTCTTTGGTTGAAGTTTGTTCTTCCTTTTTTTCAGGCTCTTTTTCAGGCTCTTTTTTTGGCTTTGCACTTTTAATAATTTTTAAAAGATCTATTTGAACGGATTCTTTTTTGGCTTGTGTTTGGATTTTTTTAGGTTTTTCTAAAGATTTGATTTCTGATTCTTTTGCTTTTTTAGGTGCTTTTTGGGCTGTGGTTTTTGGCGGCAAGGTAGCAAGCTTTCTAACATTATCAGTAACAACAACTCCTGCATTTTCCAGATCCTCTATTGAAACCTCTCTGGTTCTAAGAAATGTAACCTGCACTCCTTCTGGCATTGAGTTGAATCCTTTTGAATCTTTATAAATTTCAAATATATCAAATGCATTAGCATTTGGATTTCTTAAGAGATTTAGTATTTTTTTCCAGTCCATTTTGCTTTTAATTTCAGGGGTAGGCTCTGGTTGTTTTTTTGTTTCTTTTTGGTTTTTCATTTCATTTAAAAGTAATTTTATTGAACTCATTGTTTGCGGGCCTACTATCCCATCTTCTCCTATTGAATTAGTAAACCTTCTTGCATAGGTATTGATTTTTCCAAGTTCCCTGTTCATTTTGGTTAATTGAGCTGAAAACTCAGAATTAGTTTTTGCATAAGCATTTACTGCCCTTTGTATATCAAGTGTAGTTGCCTTGGAAGATACTATGTTATTAGAAACTAATTCATTTGTAAGAGTTGCCATTTCCTCTTGCAATCTTGTTGGAACTGTTTTCTGGGCTGATTTTGGTTGTGTTTTTTTTACACTATCAAGAATAGAGGAATCATCAATATTAAGCAAATAATCAATTGAATTCTGAATTTTAGAAATCATCTTTTCTTTAAATAATTTTAAATTTTCCGGAGTTCCTGTGCAAAATTTATCAACAAAGAAATTGACAAATAATTCCGGCTCTAATCCTTTTTGAACTGGAATGTTTATTGTTTGTCCTCCCTTTTTATCTTCAATCAGGAATTTATATACTGTATGCACTCCTTCCTCTTTTGTTTCAAAAAGATTAGCAGGGCTATTTTGAGTAATGGGCCATTGTTTATCTTTAAGCTGGCTATTGAAATATTTGGTTAACAATTGGCCAAATTTATTTTCAAATGATTGGACAAGATCTAAAGTTTTAGCCTCAGTTTTTGTTTCATGCAGCACTTCCTTTTTGGGTTCTGGTTTTTTTATTTCCTCTTTTTTCTGTTTTGTATGCTTATCTGAAAGTTCTTTTAATAGGTATTTTGCATTATTGATTAATATCTGATAATCAACTCCTTGGGTTTTTTGCTGGTTCATTAGGGAGTTAAACGCAGAATAATCCCTACTGTCCATATACTCAACATAATTTCCAATTGAGCCAAATAGTGCCTCAAGTTCTTTTTTTTGTTGTTGAGTTGGGGAAACTGCAGTCGGAATAACCTTAGACATTGATTGGGCTTGATCTGATTCCATTTTTTGCTTGTCAATAGTTTCTTGTTTTTTTATTGCTTCTGTAACTTTTTTCCAAAGAGGCAGTGCCTCCCCGTATCTTTGAACTGGAAGTGAGGGGTCAAATGCCCTTACAAACCGTGCATTATTGATGCATGCAGATATTGGAATTTCGGTTTTTTTTTCGTTTTCATCTATAAGAATTACTTTTTCTCCAGCAACGGTTATTTTATATTTTTCCGAATTAAAAATCTGAGTTTGCGCCATAAATAATCACCTACCTTTTAATAAATTGGAATATCCTTGTGGAACAGAACCTAAAACAGATAATGGATTTTCAAATAAAACTTTTATGCTTTCATCTTCAGTAAATCCGGACCCATCAATCATTTTTTCCAATAATTTTATTGCATCAGCATCAATCTTATCCATATTCAAATTCTCTGAAAGCCATTGTTTGGTTTTTGGCCTGCCTTCAAGGAAATCTCCAAATGTAGTATCGGCTATTTTTTCTTCAAAAATTTGAAGATTGGTTTCTTCTTGTGTCTGGGCTTTCGGCTGAACGACAGGCTCGTTATCCTGAGATAATGATTCTCCCCAAGCTTGAAAAATTTGATCAAAATTATACCAGGCCTTTAAAAATTTCCTTTTCTTGTCACTTTCAGGATTATTATCTTGGCTTTTTATTTCAATGCCAAAAATTGAAACCGGTTCTCCTGCCTTGCCTTGGGATATAGATCTTATTATTTCTTCAAAAACTGTAAGTTTATTTGATAAAATTGGTAATGGTTGGGGGGTTCCATCGTCTTTCTCATAGATTGTATATGAAAGTAATTTTGGATCTGTTTCCATTTTTGTATATCCTTTTGGCTCTGGATTAGTATTTTTTAAAATTTTGTATTTTCCATTTTTTGTGTTATTGAAATCAGCTAAAATTTTATCTAATTTTTCCAGATAGATTGTACTATAACTAGTATCCCAATATATAATCGAATTAATTTGGTAGGCAACAGAGTTTATACTAACCTGTTTAACACTATCGGGTGTTTGTCTGGTCTTAGGCGTTTCTTCAGTTTCCGGAACTTGCTGAGGAAGGTTTTTTTTGGAAATGGATTCTTCAGGAGTCAAATTAGTGGGCCCAACTCTCTTTGGTATAGAATACATATTATATTGGGAATCTGCTATACCTGCCCTTGAAAGAAGAACTCCTGAAACTCTCATAATATAATATAATTCCAATGGGGAAAATAAATATTCCAGATATGGATGGGCAGCGATTATTTTTTCAAATGCAATGAAAGGACTTTTAATAGAAAGCACGCTCAATCTGAATATATCTTGTGCCACGCCTTCTCCAAATAATAAAATTAATTGGCCTGACAATTGGGAATCTAAAGATGCAAGTTGCAAAAATTTTGCAGGAAAATCCGAAGCATTAGAGCCCGCCTGAAGCAATTCATCACTTAATTTCACATACTCTTCACGCAATTTGAGAAATTTCTCAACAGCTGCCCATGTTTTTGAAACCATTGCTTTTTTATGAATCATTTCCATGCCAGCTTTCAATCCATATTTATTTAGTAGCTCTTGGGCTTTACCTACTGCTTCTCCTCCTTTTGAAGTAACGATTAATGCTGATACTTCTTTACTTGCCATTTCCTCCATTGCTTTTTTTGCAGCACTTATTCTTGCTTGGGCTAGTGTTTTTTGACCGATCGTAGACTGGGGATCTTCAACTACTTTAGTAAACTCATTGATTTTACCCTCAAGTTCTTTCAATCTCCCTGCATTTTTTGAAACAGCACCCTCTGCGCCTTTTACCTCCATTGCCAATTCAGCTTTGGCTGCTTCTTGCACGGTCTTAGATGTTTTTAACACGAGTTTGGCCTGTAGATATGCCATTCCAATTTGACGTAGCTGCTCTTCAGAAAGATTACCCAGTAATGTTATGTCTCTTAATATTTTTTGGAAATTTTTTACATTTGTTGCAGAATCAAAAAGAAGCATATTAACTCCTCTTCTAAATTTTCCAGATCGAACCAGGTCTCCGACATTTTGAGTTATTATATTTTTAATCCGGTTTAAAGAATCGTCTGCTCTTGAAAGTGCCTCTCCACTTAAACCTTCCTTTTTTAATTGTTTTTTGGTTTCTGCAATTGCATGCTCAACTTCTTTTAGCATAACCTGCCCAACCTTAGCATCGCTTCTAAGAGTAATAGAAGTTATTTGTATTCCTTTTTTTGCAAGTTTTCCAATTATTAGAGCACTAAATACAACATCTAAAAAATCAGCCTGATATTTTTTAATTGCAAAATATAATTTTTGCGGGGTGGGATTATTTAATGCATCTTTACATGCAGAATTATTCTCAAAATTAACCAAAAGATTTTTAGCAGAACCAACAGGAACCATAAATTTCATTACTTCCCAAGCACCGAGTGGAAGAATACTATACCACGACCTTTCAGCATACCAATCACTAATTGAAGTTCCTATCTGCTCCCAAGTTGAGCCCTTAAACAATGCAGCAAAACTTTCTCCAAACATTGAAGCATAACTACCACCAGTTTTACCTCCCATGAAAAAAGTATATAATGTTTCAGTCCTAATTTTTTTATCTTTGATATCAAAATAAGAATTCCATGCTTTTTTAAATGACGGGTCATTTACATAAAGATCCATTGCCTTTTCCAAACCAATTTTAGAATAAAAAAATTCTGCTAAGGAATCCGGATTTTCAACTGGGCGCGCAGTTAATTTTTCAATAAATTTTTCCACATCATTTGGTTTTTGTTTTAATTCAATTCCCATATAATCACCTTAATTAATATACAATACAAAATTAAAAAATAAATATAACCAATTATATCATCTTTGATTCTAAATAAATTATTCCTTGGATAAAAAACATTCTGAAGAATTGGTAAATCGTTTGTCTTAAACCTCAAACCACCACTTTCCATACACATATTTAGAAGGAAACTATTTATATATATTATAGATGGCCCTGAAAAAACAAAAGAATTAATATAGAGCAATATAAATAGGAAAATATGCTTGAGCAGTTAAAAAATGCAGCACAGCACATAACCAGCATAAATTCAAAAACACGAGAATGCGCAGAAGATATACGAAAGAAAAATCCAAAACTAAAGGAAGGGCTGGAAAAAGAAATAATAACAACCACAAAAAAAATAAAGATAAATAAAAAAATAGGCGCAGTTGACTGTGGAATACTCTCAAAAGAGATGCAGGGAATAGATTTAATTATCGGAAGGCCTGCAGGAGTTATTTTTCAATATGAAAACTCAAAGTTAAAAAAAACAGAATACTACCCAAAATCTTTTCCAGAGCCAAAATATGAGGTTAAATTCGGATTAGATGAATTTGGCTCCCTTGCATTCAAGAATCTATACAGATTGAATCTGGAGATTTCCTGCGCAATAGAATTAATAGAGAAGTATGATCTGGAAATAATACTGCTCGACGGCTCTGTTTCAATTCTTGCTCAGGACAGACCAAACGAAGAGTCAGGATTAATGGAATTATATATACAAGTAATAAATTTATACAAAAAATTATACCAGATATGCAAAGATAAAAATATCCTTCTTATAGGGGTTGTTAAAGATTCTAAGGGAAAGAGATTTTTAGATGAATTAAACGAAAAGGATAAAATAAACTCATCTGATACGATTTTTCTCGATTATCTCCTAAAGAAAGATGAGAGGACCTGCGCAATAAGACTTACAAAAGAGCCGAAAAAACATCCGGTTTTTAAAGACCTTGGGGAATGGGCGGAAAAACTAAATTTATTTTATATAAAGCCGGTTGAAAACGACAGGCCGGTAAGAATTGAATTTTTGGGAGATGACTACGAAACGATTGCATCAGTGATACAAACCCTTTCTGCAATTAACCAAAACTATGCCTATCCTGCAATCTTAATAGAGGTTGATTTACGCTCAATGATTGATTTTAAGGAAATGGAACGGATGGAAAAAACATTATTCATGCTTTCTGGGGCCGGATTTTCCCCCTTAAAAAGAAATTCAAGGCCTTTTAGATAAATGTTAGTTTATAATAATTTTAATTTTCCAAGTATTTTATCTATTTTTTCTTCATAAAATGGTCCTGCACCAAAACAGGTAACAGAGCCCTGTGGAATTTGGGTGTGACCTGCATCCCTTATCAATTCGCAGGGAATTTCATTACCCTTGCATTGCTGAAAATATTTGAAAAGCTCTTTTTCTCCTGAGACTTTTAATACTATTTTTTTCATTCCAGAGTCTATCCATTCTTTTGCAATTTTAGGTTCAGTGGAATTTACTTTTAGATACGAGGCAATGGATGCATGGGAAACCTGGGCTGCAATTTTTCCCTTATTCATCTCCAAATCAGTTCTTACAACTATTGCCTGTTTTAACTCTTGTTTTCCTTTTAAGATTCCAAGCATAAGGGAAATAAGAAAGAAAAGGATTTAAAATAAAGATTATCTGCCCTGCAACAGTTTATAGATAATACATGATAAGCCATTTCCATAACGGAATGTAAATTATTTTTTTTCCAGAATGAATTTCAGTTTTATCTAAATCGCGATTTATAATCAGCCCGGAATTAAGTTTAAATTTATTTAATGAGGATAGCAGCGCGGCTATCTCTCTTTCTTTTGATTTTGGATCATTAATCTCATAACATACTTGTATTGCTTCAATTATTTTATTATTTTTAAGAATTAGAAAATCGGTTTCCAAATTTTTATCATCTTTCCAAAAATAAATTTTATTATTGCGTCTTAAAAGTTCAATACAAACTATATTTTCATAGAATTTGCCTAAATTATCGGAAAATGAAAATGCAAGTGAATTTATAAGGCCCGTATCAACGCAATAAATCTTCTTTGAATAATTTTCCTGTGCTTTGAGTGAATAATCATATTTTTGTATTTCAAATAATAAATAAGTGTTGCATAGATAAGAAACATAATTTTTTGCAGTATTCGTACTGCCAAGTCCGAAAGTTTTTTTAAGAGAGGTATATGAAAATTCTTTTGAAAAATTCGAAATGAGGAATAGCGAAAGTTTTTTGAAAGATACGGGATCTTTTATATCATACCTGGATAATATATCTTTATTTATGACATCATCATAAATAGAAGAAAGAATGGCAAGTTCTCTATAAACAACCACTTCCGGAAAACCACCATTTTTAATAAAATCTTTAAGGTAATTTGAATACTGCGCTTTTCCAGCAGTACTTTTTATACTTGGCAGTGAACTATTATAAGATACAAATTCAAAAAAAGAAAATGGAAAAATCAATATATCAAAATGCCTTCCGGTAAGAAAAGTTGAAATTTCCTTGCTTAACAGTTCTGCATTTGAACCTGTAATAAAAAATCTACGCCCTTGCTCATACATCCTATTCACAAATTTGTCCCAATGTTTTTTTCCCTGTATTTCATCAAAAAAGAAAATTTGTTTTTTTCCAAAGGCTTCGAGAAAGATTTCATAAAGGAGCTGAAAATCTGAAACTTCAAAACCTATCAAACGCTCATCTGAAAAATCAAGGTAATAGAAATTATCTTTAAAATGCTTAAAAATAATTTGATGAAGGAATGTAGATTTACCAACCCTTCTGTGCCCAGTGATAATTATATTTATTTTATGATTCAAGAATGAATTTGAAAAGGCTGGGATATTTCTTCCATAGCCCGTTGATTTTTTAGATATTTTTTCAAACTGATCAATAACAATATTTTCAAGTATTGACTTGTCCATGATATAACAAAAACTAAAGGTTTTTTAAAAGTATGCATTTCAACTGAACAAAATATGTCTTTTTTGTTCATTTCAACTGAACAAAATAATATGGACCTGTTTTTGGGTCTCTTTGGTCACATTAATTTTTCGAACCAAAAGATAAGAAAGGAATTTAATTAGTACCATTAATCCTCTATCTGATGAATTTTTCAAAAAAAGAAATGCTTGAGCGGTTAAACCCTTATGTAAAGGAGGTTTGCCCAACAATAATTAGCACTGCAATGATTTCACTAATAAATGTTTCAAATATTTGCTTTAATATTTGTATATTTGAAAAGGATAGATATAGCTGGATTGCTTCAGAAAAAGATTTGGAAGAGGGCGCAAAAAAATTATACGAACTTACATTCAAGGAAGCAGAAAAAAAATATAATCTGGATGATTTAAAAAACAGGATAAAAAAAATAATTGCAAAAATCCCAGAATGGAAAGACAAAAATGAAATGGAACTTCTGATTGATACAAAAGAACTGCTTCAAACCGCGAATATGTGGTGGGAAAAAACAATAGACCTTGAATCGGTAAAATACTGCGATATAAAACTCTTTGTTGACCCGTTCATAAAAGAGAAAAAACTAAGTCCGGCAGAAATGATACTATTCAAGGAATCACTGCATACAAAAAATGAAATAAATGAAGTGGCAAATGAAAGGGAACTCTTGAAACTTGCAAAAAAAATAAATCGCATTAATGATGAGGAGTTTGAAAAAATAAAATATTTTTACCCGAAATACTGCGGATATGACGGATATAAATTATACAAAAAAAAGGAAATTGAAACCATTGATTTTGAAAAGCTTGAAAAAAAATTAAATGAAAGGACAAAAATTAATCCTGAGGAAATCCTTTTAAAACTGGAAAAAACAATCAGAATAACTGCTGATGAAAAAAGAAAAATAGAGCTTACACGGTATTTTTCCTATCTTTTGGACGAGCGAAGGCATTTTGCAAATCTTTTGAGTATGTGCATGCATATAATAATAGAGGAATTTTCAAAAAGATTTAATGCTGACAGGAATTATCTTGAAAAGATGACCAATGAAGAATTTATAGGATATGTCAATGGAGAGGAGATAAATTATAATTATCCAAGGTTATTTATCTGCGGAAAGGAATTAAAAACAGGAAATAACGCTGAATTCTTCAAAACAATTGAAAATGAGCTTAGGATAACGGATCATAAAAACAGGCTGTCAGGTTTTGGAGTATCTAAAGGGATTGCCAGAGGAAAGGTAAAAATTACTCTAGATCCAAGAGAGGAAAAAATCAAGGACGGAGAAATACTTGTAACTTATTTCACAAACCCGGAATTTGTGCCTGCAATGAGAAAATCAAGCGGGATAATAACCGAAAGCGGAGGAATGACTTCTCATGCTACAATTATTTCAAGAGAATTCAAAATCCCGTGCATTGTCGGAGTAAAAAATGCAGTGACGCAGTTAAGAAACGGAGAGCTAATACAAATAAACGGGGAAACTGGGGAGATAACAAGGATTTAGATGAAATCAATAAACTATCTCTGAAAGTTTCTTTTTTTTCGCAGCTTCTTTTAATTCAAGTGCAATTCTTCTGCCAGTGCTCATGGGTTTTTTATAATAATAAAATGAGTATGGGGAGCCTTCAGGATAAAGGTTTGTTCCTGCAACTATTCTTGCAGAAATTTCAAAGGAAAAAATATCAAGGTCATCTGCAATGACTGTTTCAATGCAATAGGGCCCAAAAATCCCTCCAAAAAGATCACAAGAAACATCTGAAACATTTGCGCCCATTTCCATAAATTTTGGAAGCAGTGATTCCCTTATGATTATCGGGTCGTTTCCAACAACAGTAAAGCTCATTCTTGTTTTCGGGCCTTTTGCCCCAACAGAGAGGGTTCTGTAAATCTCATCTGCATTGCTTTCCCTTCTTCTATCAATACTTAAAAGCTCCAATTTGCCATGTTTTGTCTGATATCCTGATCTTGAGATTGGAGAGAAAAAATAATGGATATACACCCTTACTCCGATTATGAATTCCTGCACGAGAACCCCTTCATCATTATTTCCTACAGCACTCTTATATTCATCATAAGAATTTACAACAACATAGCCCCTTCCCCCTTTTGCCCCCGGAAATTTCACAAGCGCAGGCCGGTCTATTTCTTCGGGCTTTATAATTTTGGGGATCCTAAGATTCGATCTTTTCATCCAGTCAAACATTTTTGACCTGTCCCGCTCCCAGGCAAGAGATGCCCTGTTTCCAAAGATTGGAACTTCAAGAGTGTCTAGTTTTTTTCCGATATATTCCACAAAAGAGCCGTGAGGGACGATAATTGCATTTTTATCAACCAATTGATCTACAGGAAGATCTGAATATTTATCAACAACTATAAACTCATCAGGCCTTGCTTTTGGCATACTTTCGTAGAATTTCTTATTTTTTTCCAAAACTATCCCTATTGTTTTTATTTTTTCATGGCGGGCCCCGTGAAAAATCTGCAGTGAAGAATGAGAGCAAATTGTTGCTATTTTGAATTTTCCCTTATAATCATCAAGAATTGAATCTATCTTATCCTTTAATACCATACAAATAATGGAAACAAAGAATTAATAAAATATAGGGGGCTAGAAAAAACATGGGTAAAAAAAGAAAAGGCGTGCTGGATTATATTGCAGGATTTTTCAGATTTATCATAAATATAATTTTCGGATTTTTTAAATTAATTTACAGCACTGCTGAATTGATTGTTAAAAAACTGGAGCACAGGTCGGAAAAAGTGGAAGAAGAAAAGGAAAAAACAAAATCAGGCTTTGAACATTTGATTGAAATGGAAAATGTTGGAGGATCTTTGGAAGGATTTGAAAAAAATTTATACTCAAAAAAAAGCACTATCGGACTGATACTTGGGGCAAGAGGCTCTGGAAAAAGCGCAGTTGGAATGAGAATACTTGAAAATTTTGCAGCAAAAACAAAAAAGAAATTATATGCGATCGGATTTGAAAGGGAAACCCTGCCAAAGTGGATAAAAATTCCGGAAAATATAAAAAAAATAGAGGGTGATTCTTTTGTCTTGATTGATGAGGCGGGAATTGAGTTTTCATCTAGAGATTCAATGAAAAATGCAAACAAGCTATTAAGCCAGATTATTTTAATTTCAAGGCATAAAAACCTTTCAATTCTTTTTATTTCCCAAAATTCCAGCAATATTGAAATCAACACAATACGGCAAAGCGATTATCTAATCTTGAAAAAGCCTTCTTTGTTGCAGCTTGATTTTGAAAGGAAAAAAATTAAAGAAATTTATCTGGGAGTAGATGAAAAATTCAAAAAATATGAGAATATGCCCGGGGTGAATTATATTTATTCTGACTGGTATTTGGGATTTGCAACAAATAATCTTCCATCATTTTGGAGCGAAGGATTATCCAAATCGTATAGAAAAAAATAAGATTATTTTTTAGTTTTTGGAAGATAGATTGTGCAGTGCCTGCATTTTGAGTGCAGGGAATAGTCAGTTAGTTTTTTTAGCGCTTTGATTGCAGAAACAGGGTCATTATAAGTTGGAACCCCGTATCCTTCAAGAATGGTCCTGTTTTGAAGCGTGTATGTTCCTCCGACTGCAATTACAACAATCGGCTTTCTTTTATCATTTGAGAAATTGACAAGAATATCTAAGAGCCGTTCATCTAGGGCCGGTGCCTGAAATAAAACAACAATTGCTATCGAATCAATCAACGGATCATCCATAAAAATCTCTATTGATTTTTCATATAGGGAAGACGATGCATCTGCAATAATATCCAAAGGGTTTGCAGGAGTTGAATATGCGGGGAGAATATTTTTAAGCTTGGAAATTGTATCCTTGGACAATTCAACCAAATCCAGATTATTTTGCTCAACTGCATCAGCAGTTAAAATCCCAAGTCCGCCTCCGTTTGTGATAATCCCCACCCTTTTTCCTTTGGGAAGCACCTGTGAAAATGCTTTTCCAAAATCAAAAACCTCTTCCAGGTCTGATGCTTCAATTACCTTGCTTTGAAGAAATGCGGCTTTGTATGCAAAATAATTTCCTGCAATGTTTCCGGTATGTGACAGCGCTGCCTTTGAAGATTTTTTTTCCTTTCCTGCTTTCAGGACAATTATCGGTTTTTTCTTATTTACCCTTTTTATGGTCTGAAAAAGTTTTTTTCCGTTTTTTGTCCCTTCTATATAGAGAACTATTTGTTTTGTATTTTTGTCTTTTTCCAGATATTCTATATAATCTGATTCATCTAAAACTGATGCATTCCCATAGGAAATGAACTTTGAAATTCCTATGTGATACTGTGCTGCTTTATCTATTATGCATGAACCTACTGCTCCGCTTTGGGTTAATACTGAAATCGATCCCAAATCCGGCCGTTCAAGCTTATGGACAGGGAAAAAAACAAAATCTGTTTTTGTATATGGATTTATTATCCCAAGGCAATTTGGCCCAACTAATGCAATTTTGTTTTTATTTGCTATTTTTTTTATTTTTTCCTCAAGATCACAATTTCCAGACTCTGAAAATCCGGCACTTAGAATGACTACTCCTTTTATTGATTTTTTTGCGCATTCTTCCAAAACATCCGGGACAAAATGAGAGGGAATTGTAATCACTGCGCAGTCTATTTTATGCTCTACATCAAGCACGGATTTATAGCATTTCAAATCAAAAATAGAATCATATTTTGGATTTATAGGATATATTTTCCCCTGAAACTTTATTTCATTGAGATTTTTCAAAATGACTGCCCCTAATTTCGAAGGGGATTTGCTTGCTCCGATTATTGCAATTGATTTCGGCTCAAAAACATATTTGAGATTTTTTATTTTGTCTTTCATTTTATATCCCTTTATTATTTTTAAGATAAATGAATAATAAAAAGTGCAGGTTTAAATCACTTATTAATTTTTAATGAAAATGCGAACATTTTTATTTATTTATAAACACATATATCTTTATGCATAAAACTACCACCAAGAAATTCCCGGAAACAAATGTACTTGGCCTTAAAGGCTATGTATTCGGAAGACATCTCTATCAAAAAAGAGGAAATGTGGTAAACCCTAGTGGGCATGGTGATTGGGATTGTGGTGTTGTAATAAGATTTGCAAGTGAATGTGGATTAGGGAAATATCAACACCATGATGCATCAAAGCCAATTATTTCGGCTAATGCTATGTACTGGCCGATGTTTTATTCAAGTTTAGAAAGTATTGAAACAACTTTAGAATTTTCAATAAGAAAACATTGCCGGAGATTATGCAAAAAAAGTGATAGGGCAGTTATTATGGATTGGGGATGTGGAGATGGGACCGCCCTAAAGCAATTATCTTCTGACAAAAAGATTAGGGAAAATACATTATTTTTTGGATATGGAAATACCTGGGATACCAACTGGAACAGCATAGATGGGGTAAAATTTTTATTTTTTGTAAAAGAACACATGGTGGAATATTTTAGAAGAGCAAAACTTAAGCTGGATTTTGTATATTCACACGGTGGTTTGGATAAATTAACCCCTGAAGAATTTATAGAGCATTTAAAGGATTTATCTGATGTCATAATGCAAGGTGGAATAATTGTAAGTAATGTAACAAAAAAGATAGGGTATGAAGAGCTAACTGAATTATTTGATGTCAATAGTTTAAACGAATTAGTACTCATTTTAACAAAAAAATAAATCACTTTCTAAATCTTATATCGACAATATCGCATCCTTTCGAATCAAAAATAACAGGATTTAGATCAATTTCTTGTATATTTTCTTTTGCCATAAACCTGCAGGTTTTAAACAGGAGAATTTCAAGGGATTTGAAATTTATCGCTTTCTGCCCCCGGGTCCCCATAATCAAAGGATGGGCTTTTAATTCATAGACCATCTCAACTACATCCTCTTTTGTTATCGGGCATAATCTTGCAGTAATATCCCGGAATACTTCAACATAGATTCCTCCAAGCCCAAGAACAATCATATGCCCGAACTGGGGGTCGCATTTTCCCCCGATAATTAGTTCTAGCCCTTTTCTTGCCATTTTCTGTATTAGCACTCCATCGATTACATGCCCTTTTGAATTGAAAATTATTTCATCATAGGCCAGCGAAAGGGATTCCTCATTTTTTATATTTATTTTAACTCCACCCACATCTGTTTTGTGCGCGATATCCGAGGAAATTATTTTTATGGCGACAGGATATCCCATTTTTTTTGCTTTTGATACTGCATCTTTTTTTGATTTTGCAACATCATACGGAATTAGCTTGAAATTGTTTTTTTCAAGAAGCCTGAAATCATCAATCATTTTCATAATTAAAATAAAAAAAGAAAGAAAATTAAAAGATTGGTTTATTTCTTTTTTTCTGATTTGTTCAGGTAATTATACACGGTTGCGATTAGAAAGAAGAAGATAAATGCATCCAAAAATCCATATACAAACCCGAATACTGCGCCTACAATGCCTTCGCTGTATCCAATATATAACTTGCCAAGTGCTGTTACAAGTCCAAGGCTATACTGGCCCAAAAATGCCATCAGAAAACAGGAAAGTCCCCATATTACTCCAGCTGCAACCCCGAAATTTGTTGATTTTAATTCCAAATAATCACCTAATTTAAAATGTGAATTATATATTTAAACCTTCGGATGGATAATAATACCTGCGGGGTCGTGGTGCAACCAGGTTAACACGGCTGGCTCCAGATCTGATTTATCTTTTAATTGGATAAATTCAATATTGAGTCGTGAAACCAGCATATTGGGGTTCAAACCACGCTTTTTGACCAGTAGATTTCTTAATGGCAAAAATCTGTGATCCAAAAAACCATTGCGGCATTACAAATGCTTTTTTGGTTGATGAAAATCCCTACGATCCCACTTTTTTATTTTCTTGAAAGATAGATTGCCGGAAACAGCAATATAATGCCAAGGGTTGGAAGGGTGCAAGGATCAGTACTGCCTGGCTTAAAGAAAAAGCTGTTTATTATCTTTTCAGTTTCCTGAATATTTTTTGCCTTGTTTCCATCCAGTATTGAAACATCAAAATTGTAATAGATTCCATCCTTGTAAACATCAGTAAAGCATAAATAGTCATCATATTCTCCTGACATGCACTCAGAATAAAATTCAATTCCGCCTGAGGTACTTTTCTTTTCAATATTTTTTGAAATATATCCTTCTTTTATTCCATTCCAGTCAGAAGCAGACATTGGCTCTGCAGAAATTATTGCAATTGTAACCTGATCTGAAGTAGAATAATACGCCAGACCATTTTCTACAGTTCCAGAGGTATATTCAGGCATTATTTCAAGATTGGTGTTGGAAATTTTATCCGGAAAAGCAGTTGCTGAAAAAGATAGTCCCAATATAAGAATAAACAAAACAAACCATTTCATATTTTCATAACGATAGTATAATTTAAAAACTTTTTGAATTTTTAGATATTAATCCTCCGTATAACCCCATTGTTGGCATCAACTTCAACCATTTCTCCGTTCCGAAAAATTGCTGTTGCAATTTTTGTTCCTATTATGCAGGGTTTTTTCATTTCGCGGGAAACAATTGCCGCATGGCTTGTTATGCCTCCCTGTTCTGTAATTATTGCAGCTGCCTTTTTCATTATGGGAACATACTCGGGCGTTGTCTGGTTGGATACAAGTATCTCTCCTTCCAAAAAATTGCGCATATCCTCCATTTTTCTTATTATTCGAACCCTTCCTCTTGCATAACCAACTGATGCAACTACTCCTCTTAATTCAGGTACATCTTGTTCTGATTTCCTGTTTAAAAATCTAAAATATTCCTCTGCCTCATCCCCTGCGCAGATAAAATACTTTCCTTCAGGAATGATATAATAAAACAATTGTTCTTTTCTCTTTTCTATTCGCTCTGTGAAATTTTTATTTTTCAGCAATAACGCCCCCACCTCATCAAAAACAAGAAAAGTAAGATCAGCTTTCGGGTAGTTCTTTCTTTTTGAAACTTCGTTTAAAAAAAGATCAAACGCATGCATCCCCATATAAACCCCTCCTTTTCTCATGTCTTTCCATTTTGAAAACAGCCTTGCAACTTCGAGAAGGTTTTTTAGGTACGCTGAAAAATCAAGAGAGCAAATGATTTTTTTCCTTTCTTTTTTTAATTTTTCAAGTTCATTTTCTTTTTTGGATAGGAAATTTCTTATCTGATCTTTTGCCTTAAATTCATCTATAATTTTTTTTACCTGTCCATAAAACTGTTCTGCATCGATATATTCGGTATTAAAATAATTATTTTTTATCCAGTAAAATGACTCTTCATGCCTTTTAAGTCTTAAATAAACGGCTTTGTGGTTTTTCTTTATTTCTGCAAAATCAGGGACCCGGCTACCAAACTTTTCGCGTACTATTTCTGCTATTTTAAGAAGCCTGAATTCCGATTCAAGTGCAAATGAAAGATAGTCTGGGGAAGTTAGATTTTGCAGTGCCTGAATCTTTTTTTCAAAACCAAGTCTGTTTCCAATTTCTTGTTTAACCAGCTCTTCAAGCCAGTCTTTTTCTCCTGTGGACATAAAAGAATCGCAAAGATATGCAAGCCCTCCTGCAGATAGGTAGGATAAATAATAGTTCTTGAATGTTTCATATAATTTCTTGTCTGAAAGGGAAGAAAGATCCAATTTAAGGAAGGATTTATTCAGCAGGAGGTATTTTTTCCAATTTTTTTTCCATTCCGAATAGAACCGGAAAATTTTTTTATTATCCTTTTTGCATAGTTCTATGATTCGGTTCCGGACTTTTAGGATATCATTCTGATTCAAAAACCAATGGGCTTCCTCATTTTTTATAAAGCCTGTAAAACTTGAATAAAACGGGGAAAAAAGCTGGGAAAAGATGTGAATCTGGCTTTCAGATGATGCTGCCAATGTAAACAATTTTCCATGAAAAGACTTGCAGTAGGAGTCCCTGACCCCTTCTATAATTGACAGGGGAATTCTCCTAATTAACGGAAACGGAGAATAAATCATTCACCAATCACTTTCACAAGGACCCTCTTGTTTCTCTGGCCGTCGAATTCACAATAAAAAATTTGTTCCCATGTTCCAAAATCCAATCTTTTGTTTGTAATTGGCAAAACGACTTGGTGCCCGATTAACTGCCTCCAGATGTGTGCTGCTGCATTGTCTTCTCCGACATTATGATGATAATGAGCTTTATATGGAACCAATCTTTCAAGGGTATTTAGATAATCTTTGATTAATCCTGATTCATTATCATTTACAATTACTGCCGAAGTTATGTGCATTGGGTTGATTAGGGCTAATCCTTCTTTTACTTTTGATTCCTCGATTATTTTCTCTATCCGGCTGGTTATATTTATGAATTCTATTTTGTTTTCTGTATTGAAGGCTAGATATCTTGTCAGAACTTTCATAAATATAGATAAAACGGATAAAGATTAAATAATTCCGAATGTTTTGCTAAAAAATGGAAAAAAATGATAGATTTAAAAAGATTAATGAAGTAATAAAATAGATATAGCATAGGTGTTAAAAGAAATGAATTCTGTTGTAAAGGTAGGGAATACAAAATCGAAAGTTTTGGTTCCAGCTGATAAAAAAATAATGCTTCCTACTCAGAAGAGAATAGAAATAATTGGGAAATTTGAGCCTTTATACGACGAACATATGTATGTCACCGGGCATTATGATTTGATGAAATTTTTGATAAAAAGATTAAGCGCAATATATGAAACGGGTTTGCAGATCGGGGATTATATTGTAGATATTGGCGCAGGAAGCGGAGTTATGCTTGGTGAACTAGCGCTCATAAAACAAAAATCAATCCTTAATTTAGATTTAAGAGAAGATAACGGCTCTATAAAAATGATCGCCATGGATTTATCTCCGGAAATGCTTAAGCGTGCAAAGAGCAGAATTGAACGAAGGATGAGGCGAATTATTTCCCAGGATCAAGGAACTTATGGAAAAGATGGATCATATAAGATATATGGTGCTGGCGCAAAAATAGAGGACCTAAATGAACCTTTAACTCTTACAAAACAAAACGGACACGAAATTGATCTTTTGGAAGTAAAATTCATGGTAAGTGATGCAATGAATCTTGATGATATCCCAAATCCATGGGAGTTAACATCAAAAATTAATCCAGATACAATAATAACCAGTTATTGTTTTCACTGGTTTGAGGATAAAATAAAAATTGCACAACAAATTCATAATGTTTTAAAACCAAACGGAAACTTCATTTCAATAGAAGAATTTCCTTTGGTGGTAACCCTTATTGAGGGAAATCGGGTTAGCATGGAACTTGCAAAAGCAATAGAAGAGGCAACAACTGTAATAGATATAGATGAACTTCATCATCGCCTCTTTCCTAATAGCGGTTTGAGGCCTGTATCCGGAACACAATTTGAATACCCCATAGATAAATTGCATCGCATGTATGCGAATGCATATGAAAAACTGGAAGAAACTCCAAAAACAGAAAAACTACAAAAAGATATTAATGATGCGTTAGATCCCTACACCACTCATGAAACATAGGTCAAATCTCAATTTTTCCCCATAATGGATTAAACTCATAATCATGCTTGAATGTTTCAAGGACCAGTTCAGTTTTTGTTTCGATAATATAATTTTTCGTATTTATTTTTTTCAGTAATGCAGTAAGTTCGGTTCTGTCTTTTGTTCTTGCAACAACCAATGCATCGTATGTTCCGGTTATTGCATATCCTGCGACAAGCTCTGAAAATTTGGAAAGTTCGGTTAGAATATCCCATTCGGATCTTGTTTTTTTATCTACTTTTACCCAGATTAATGAATGAAGGTCATATCCGATTTTATTAAAATTGATAACTGCAGCATATTTAAGCACTATTCCCTCTTTTTCGAGATTTTTTATTCTTAAAAGTATTGTATTCGGATGGGAACCCAATTTTTTTGAAAGGGCTCTCACAGACTGCTTGCAGTCGTTTCTCAATTCACTAATCAACATAAGATCTAATTTATCATATTTTACACCCATATAATCACCTAATGATGTTTATTTGTACATAAGATTTAAAAATAGATATATCAAAAAAACAAAAAAAATAGACTAAACTATATATAGTTCCCAATCACTAATAAGTATCGGGTTGATTTTATGTCAGTTGAGAGTACGGAAGAGGAAATTAAAACCCAGATTGAGATTCTCTCAAATCAAATGGAGATACATCTGGGCGGAGTTTGGGAAAGCACAACAAAAGACAATTTACTTAAAACTGCAAACAAGGTAAAACAGATTGTGCAAAATTCAAACGGATTTTCAAAAAATGTCCAGATAGACAAAACACTAAATATACTCAATAGAGCGAAGGTAAAGGCAATTATGTCAAATGATAAGGAGTATTACAGCGTTTGCCAGAAGATTGATTCAATCATTACTTCTTTAAACCACTGCAGGGGGAATTAGAATGAGGACAATTACAGTTATGACTCAAAACAGGGCGGGATTGCTTTCAGATATGTCATATATTCTTGGAAAAAATAAAATAAATATAGAAGGACTTGATGTTGATGAAGTTGGAGAGAAGGTAGTAATAGATATCACTGTTAGAAACAGTGAAAAAACAATTGATGTACTAAAAAAGAACGGATTTGAGATAATTGAAAGGAAAGGATTGCTTTTAAGGGCAGGCAAAGACCCAAATAAACTTGAAGAATTAAAACAGAAATTAACTGAACGGGGAATAAAAATAAGCAATGAAGAGGTAATTTGCAGCGGGGGAGAGCGGACAATTCTTTCCTTAAATGTAAATCACCCAAGGAGGGCAAATAAAGTGCTTGCAAGCATGGCATTTTGAATTTTTTTATTTTTCTAAAAAACAGGATTTTCATTTGAGCTTAAAAATGTTTTGATTTATGTTCTATTTATGTCTTCTTTTGATGAGGTATTATCAAGACCTTCACTATTTTTAGATGTCAATGTATTGTCCCCTCATTATATCCCCCAGACTCTTCCATTCAGGGAAGAACAGATACAGGAAGTTATGACAATTGTCTCCCATGCCCTAAAGGGGCAAAGGCCAAGAAATCTTTTTATTTACGGAAAAACCGGAACAGGAAAAACCTGCACTGTGAAAAAAGTTATGAACGAGTTCAATTCTGTTGAATCCTCAGCTTCAATGTGTTATATCAACTGCAGAATTTATAATTCAAGGTATAGAATCATGCAAAAATTGCTAAAACAATACGTGCCTGAAACAGACCGGGCAGGATTTGGAATAACTTATTTTTATGAGAAATTGATGGGGTTTCTCAATTCAAAAAGATATCTTGTAGTTGTTCTTGATGAAATAGATATGATAAAGGATTTGGATGAACTTATATATACACTTACAAGAATAAATGATGAGCTTAAAGCTGGATCGCTTAGTCTTATCGGAATTTCAAATCGGCTCTCATTTAAAAACGAATTAGACCCGAGAAGCAAAAGCTCTCTTTATGAAAGCGAAATAATTTTTCCGCCCTATACCTCTATGCAGATAAAATATATTTTAGAACAAAGAATTTCACAGGGATTTAAACCAAATGTAGTCTTGCAGTCTGCAATAAATCTTGCATCTGCAATAACTGCACAGGAAAGCGGGGATGCAAGATATGCATTAAAATTATTGTCCAAGGCAGGAGAAATCGCCCAGGCTGAGAAAAAAGAATTCATAACTGACGAGGAGGTTGAGCTTGCACGAAAAAAAGTTGAAATTGATTTGATGCAGGAAACAATTTCCTCTCTTCCAGAGCACCATCAATTAGTATTATATGCAATTGCACGGATAACATCCTCTTCTGATGGAAGATATTCAAGACTTGGCAATGATCCTAATTTTGAAGGATTTTTATTTTCAGGTGAAGTTTTCGAGCAGTACTGCGCGCTCTGCACAGAATTAAACAAAAAACCGAGAGGTTCAAGATGGTTTAGGGAATATTTAAATGATTTGGAGATGCTTGGATTGATTACTTCCAAAGTAAGTTCAAAAGGCGTAAGGGGGCATGCAACACTAATTAAGATAGGAAATGAGCCAGAAGAATTATTGAAAACAATGGAGAGAATTTTTAGATAGGGAATTCGCTGGGGGCGAGATTTGAACTCGCGTGGGCAGATGCCCAATAGTTATCAGACATCCAATTTCAAAATCGAAATCGATATAGCAGACTATCACCCTACCGGACTAGGTGACCCCAGCATAAAGATAAATTATTGCACAAACACTTATTAAATAATTTCTCCTATTGCAACAAGCCTCCATTTCTGTCCGATTCTCTTGCTTATTGCAACTTTGCTTTTTGGATCTATTGCAAGGGGTTTTTTCAATTTTATTCGTGCATTTCCCTTTTTTAGTTTTGTTATCATTCCAACCCCGGTTGAGGTATAAACGCTTAAAACAACCGGTTCTCTTTCAAGAAGAGAGATGTTCTCGGTATCTTTTCTTTTAAACATTTTATATGAAACAGAAATTTCTTCAGTTATTTCCGGATGATTGTCTTTTTCTCCAAGAACAGTTCCGTTTAGGGCATCAGATTTTGTAATTGAAGGATCAAGGCTTGTTCCCATTGCAATTAATCCTCCCGGATGCGCTTCTTTTAAAATATTGCTTTCAGCCCTAAGGCCGTTTATTTTTACTAAAATGGGTTTTGTTTTTCCATTTCTTGTTATCCCAGGGCATAGCATAACTTCCTGCCCGTCTTTGATTTTTCCGCAAACAATAGAGCCCCCAAGCACCCCTCCCTTAAGACCGGTTATTTTTGTTCCGGGCTTATTTATATCAAATGATCTTGAGATGTAAACTCTTAGGGCGGCATCAGGATTTCTTTTAGGCGTCTTGAATTTTTCGTATATTTTTTTTGCAAGCTCTCCGATATTTACTCTATGGTACGCGCAAACAGGGATAATCGGCAGGTCTTTATCCTTATAAGATGTTTTTGCTACAAACTCTTTGATTTGCGCATAATTTTCCAGTGCTTTTTCTTTTGAAACAAGATCAATTTTTGTCTGGACAATTATTATATTTTCTATTCCGAGAGATTCCAAAACCATAAAATGTTCGTATGTTTGAGGTTGGGGACAGGATTCATTGGCAGATATAAGAAAAAGGGCGCAGTCAATTATTGACGATGCAGAGATTGCAGTTGTCATTAATGTTTCGTGGCCCGGGGCATCGATAAAAGAAATTCTTTTCACTTCTTTTGGAACGCATTTGTCAGAGCATTCTTTTTCAAAACTATATTTTTTTGTATTTTCACAGTAATATATTGATGCATCAGCATATCCAAGTCTTATTGAAATGCCTCTTTTCACTTCTTCGCTGTGGGTATCGGTCCATTTTCCGCTCATTGCTTTTGTAAGAGTAGTTTTTCCATGATCAACATGCCCGAAAAGACCAATATTTATTTCTGCCTGCATGAAAGACTACTCCTTTTTCTCTTCTTTAGGTTTTCCGAATTTTTCTTCAAGAGAAAAAGACCCGTTTTTTACTACTTTTGCATTTATCTGAACAATATCCCCTGAAATAGTATTGCCGCGCACCATTTTCTTTTTTCTTTCCCCTTTAACAGTGGGTTTGAATCCGATTCCTCCGGAAAGATATGCACTAAGCTTTCTGTTTCCGTAAACATCTTTTCTCATTGGAAATCCGCTCTCGTCGCTTCCTCCGGTTATTTCAATTTCAAATCCGTCTGCCCCGATAAATCCGGCATCTATTTTTTCTCCTATCTTTTTGTCCAGAAGGAATGCTTTTTTATCCTCTAAAACTTCAATTTGATAGCTTTTTCCGCTCTTTGGTTCTGATATTACTAATTTCATTAATTTCTCACCTTTAGAATTTGTACAATATATGTTATTCGAATAGGTTTTTAAATCATCGCCAATTCATAAGAAAGATAATAAAATAAATAATAAATAGAAGAAAAAAAGAAAAAAAGAAAAAAATTATGCGTTTTTCAATCTAGTCTCCCACACGTAACCATCTTTTCCAAGATAGTACATATTACCGGATTTTTTATCGATTTTTTCGTTTCCGGCTCTCTTTTTCCTTCCTTTCTTATTGTGCTTCATTGGTGCTTGCCAAACATAGCCGTCTTTTCCTACATAATAGAGATATCCATCTTCTCTTACAACTTTTTCAGAACTTACTTTTTTTCCTTTCGCCATAATTTCACCTTAAAAAGACAATTGTCTTCGTTGTATATTCGTCTATACTATTTTAAATACTTTGGGAGGCTTCGTCAAAGGATTATTTGCAGTATTTTTATCTTATTTTATTTTATTTTTAGGTGTAACGAGGAGAAATACTCCACTCAAAATGTTTTTAATACTTAAACAGGATACTTGGCTATGGATTCGATCAAATTTTCAGATGGAAAATTAATTATTTTAGACCAAAGAAAACTTCCATTCAAAAAAAAATATCTTAAATGCAAAAACGAGTTCGAAACAGCCAATGCAATAAAGAATATGGCTGTTCGCGGAGCGCCTGCAATCGGAATCGCCGGAGCATACGGAATAGCACTTTCAAAAAACCCAAAATCAGCATCGATAATCCTAAAAAAATCACGGCCGACTGCAGTTGATCTTTTCAATGCAATAGATTTCATGTTGGAAGGAATAAAAGAGGGGGGAGAAAAAATTTCTCTTGCAAAAAAATGGCATAGCCTGATAATACAAAAGACGAAAAAAATTTCAGAAAACGGGGCATCACTAATAAAAAATAATAGCAATATTCTTTTGCATTGCAATGCCGGACCCATTGCAACAGCAGGGCATGGGACATCCCTTGGCGCGGTGATTATGGCAAAAAAAATGGGAACCCATATATTTGTATATGTTGATGAAACAAGGCCCAGATTTCAGGGTGCTCTTACAAGCTTTGAATTGATGGAGGCAAAAATCCCGCATAAAATAATTATAGATTCTTCTGCAGGATTTTTTATGAATTCCGGAAAGATAGATAGTGTAATGGTTGGTGCAGACAGAATCGCAAAAAACGGGGATTTTGCAAACAAAATAGGGACATACTCTCTGGCAGTTCTTGCAAAAGAAAATAAAATTCCTTTCTTTGTTTTCGCTCCGATTTCAACTTTTGATTTTTCAATTGATTCTGGAAGAAAAATAAAAATAGAGGAACGAAATGAAAATGAAATACTTGAAATTTACAGAAAACGGGTCTATGGAAAGGGCGCAAAGGCAATAAATCCTGCATTTGATATAACTCCTGCAAAATATGTCAGTGCATATATTACAGAATATGGGATTTTTAAAAACACGAAGGGGATTGAAAGGCGATGGAAAAATACACTGGAATAAAATTCAAATATATTAAAACAAAAACAAAAATTCAGCCTTCAGAAGAATTAATCAGAATTGGAAAGGAAATCTCAAAGATAATAAAAATCAAAGGAAATGAGGGAAATTTGAGCATACGGAAAAAAAATGGATTTTTAATAAAACGGGCAGGGGCAAATATGGGAAAATTAAAGGCTGGGGATGGAGTGTTTGTTGAAAGAATTGAAGGGGGAACGATTTACTCTGCAGGGAAAACCCCCTCATCCGAATCAATAATGCACCATCTTATATATAAAAAAAGAAAAGATATAAACTTAATTCTTCATTTTCATCTGGATGAATTATTAAAGAAAAAAATCGGGTTTGAAATCGGCCCGTTTGATTATGGAACGATAGAGCTTGCAAATGCGGTATCAAAGGCATCGAAAAAAGAAAATTTAATAAAAATAAGAAAACACGGGTTTGTGCTCCTTTCAAAAAATAAAAAAGAATTAATTCAAAAATTATTTGAGATATGTGATGGATATGGGCTCTGTTGAAGAAAGGATAACTGAAATCGAAGCTGAAATAAGAAAAACCCAGAAAAACAAGGCAACCGAGTACCACATAGGAATACTTAAGGCAAAAATTGCAAAGCTCAAAAAAAGCATCTATTCCTCTTCAGGCAGCGGCGGTGGGGGAGGGGGGTTTGATGTAAAAAAACAGGGTGATGCAACAGTAGTTATGGTTGGCTTTCCAAGCGTTGGAAAATCCACCCTTTTAAACGGGCTTACAAATGCAAAATCAGAAATTGCTGCATATGAATTCACAACGCTTACCTGTATACCCGGAATGATGAAATATAAGGATGCAAATATACAAATTTTGGATCTTCCCGGAATCATAAAAGGCGCTATGGAAGGAAGGGGGCGGGGAAAGGAAATAATTGCTGTTGCAAGAAAAGCAGACCTGATTATTATTCTTCTTGATTCTAAAAAGCCAGAGCATTATCAGATAATTCTTGATGAACTATACGGGTTTGGGATAAGACTCAATGAAAAAAAACCAGATGTCCGGATACAAAAAACAATCAGGGATGGAATAAATATTTTAAGCTCAAACATTTTTTTAAAAAATATAAGCAAAAACGAGATATGCGCAGCTTTAAATGAATATGGGGTGCACAATGCAAATGTTATTTTACGGGAAAAAATAAACCTTGACAGATTTATTGATGCACTCGAGCAAAGCAGGTGCTATATCCCTTCATTAACAGTAATAAACAAGGCGGATTTGGGGGTTGAAAAAAACAAGTTTCCAAAAGATGCAATAGAGATTTCAGCAGAAAAGGCAGCTGGCCTTGAAAAATTGAGAGATGAGATATATAAAAAATTGAGGTTTATAAGAATTTTTACAAAAAGAAGGGGGGAAAAAGCAGACCTTGAAGAGGCATTGATAATGCGGGAAGGAACAGTTATAAGGGATATATGCAAAATACTTCACAGAGACCTTGAAAAAAATTTCAAGTATGCCCTTATCTGGGGAGAGAGTGCAAAACACCCCGGGCAGAGAGTTGGTTTTGAACATCTTTTAAAAGATAAGGATATAGTCCAGATATTTGCAAAATAGGGGGAAAAAATGGTTGCAAAAAAAGAAATTGAAAAAATAATTGAATGGTGTGACAGGAAAAAGAGGGAAACTGGAAAAATTGTTCTTGTTGAAAGAAATCCCTTCCGGGACGAAATTTCCTGGACTTACAGGTTTCCGCTAATAGAAATAGACAGGGGACTGGAAGTTGCATCAAAAACAAGCCTTGTATATGATTCCTCTATAAAAGAGCTGTGGCAGTATCTAAACGGAGAATGGAGAAGGGTTCAGCCATCAATTGAGATTAGTTTTGAATGAAAGAAAGTATTATAAATATCTTTGTGGTAAATAACTATATGGCCATGGGAAAAGGTTCTGTTCGAAAAGAGATGGAAGAATTAAAAAAACCAAAAGATGCTGTTCCTAAAAAACAAATAAAACTAGACTTGCCGGATATTAAATTAACGAAAAGAAAACAAACAGTATCAATATTACAAGAGCAGGAGGCGGCTAAGGCTGCTGCACTCGAACTTGCAAAACAACTTGAAAAAGGCGGCAGGCTAACCTGGGCATAGGAGGAAAATTTTATGGTTTCCTTTTCAGAAGTTGATGAAAAAATAAAAAAACAAATGATCCTTATCTGGAAAGAAATGAGTGAAACAGACAAAACCCATTTTGTAAATCAGGTGGCAATAACCTTGAGCGTTCTTGGAAGCCAAAATGGGGGAAGAAAACAGGTTGTTGATGTTTTGGACTATTTGGTGAGCGATGGGGCAAAAAATCTTGCGGATTTTGGGATTTATCTTCCGATAGGATTAAAAGAACTGGATGAAAAACAAAAAAGGGCAATAAGAATTGTTGAAAATTACAGGATGAAAAACAATCTCCCGAATATGCCTGCAAAACCGATTATCTAGATTGAAAAGCCCAATAATCCAATATCCTGCTGATTTGGCCTTATTATTGAATTTTTGAATTTTGCAGTGGATTTTAATTTCATATTTCCTTTAGAGTAATTATAAAATAATTCTAAGATTTGTTTTGGGTTTCTAAGCCTGCTTTTTTCCAGAAGAATCTCAATGATCTGTTTTCCTGAAGCATCCAGAATATTTTCTCCGTCAAATAAAAACGGGAGATTTGCCCAAAACCCATCAGTGCATACGAAAAGAAAATCAGAATTTTCAAGGGAGATTTTTCCAATGTTTTGGGGGGCAATTGAAATATTGCCCATGACCCTTTTTTTTCCTGAAACATTTTGGGAAAAAGAACCAGTATACATCTGCGGGGCTGAAAGCTGGGAATAAAATTCCTGATAATCAACCTTCCCCCCTTTTTGCACAATTCCAGCCATTCCATCATCTGTTGTTATTTTTTTTGCCAAAACCTCGTTTCCAAAAGAGATTGAATAAATCCTCGTGTCTCCAATATTTAGATAATACAGGGTTTTTTCGCAGACAATGCCAATTGACATTGAAGCGCCGCATTGGCAGTTAAGTTTTGAAAGTTCATTTTCAGCAGTATTGAGAAAGGATTTAAATAATGAAAATAATGTTTCTTCATTTGAAAATCCAACGGAATTAAAGTATTTTTTAAAAAGGGAGAGAAGAATGGCTGATGATTTCTCATCCGAATTTGAATTAACAAAAGAAACACCATCAAAAACCCCAAAAAGAAGGGCCCTTTTTCCATCCATATAAAAATCCCGGAAATAAACTGCATCTCCGGAATTGTGGTCTTTTCTTTTTCTCGGCCTCTTATCCACTATTGCAGCAGCAGAGGAAAAATCAAGATAATCAATTGTTTTATACGGGATGTTGAAAAGCTCTATTTTTCCTGATTCAAAATTGCTTCCAAAATTGCACAATTCAAGCCTCTCAAACATTTTTTCAGCGCTAACCTTATACTTTCTCCTAAGATTTGATGACTGCGGGCTTTGCCATGAAAAACCCATTTTCTGGATCGGAATTATGCTTTTGTAAGTTCCTTTTTCAATTTCATCCGAGTCGGTTGAATACAGAAGGGTAAATCTTTCAACTTCATTTTTTGAAATGTTTGTTCTTTCTGAGAACTCTTTTCCAAGGGCCAATGTTATAAGGCTCTTATAATAAATATTTTCAAGGGCTTCCTGTTTAAACCTTTCTTCTATTTTTTGAAAATTATCCTCTATTTTTGTAAAGCCGGCCAGTTTTGGTTTTTCATTTTCAAAGCCGGGGCTGGTGATGGCAACTTCCTTATGGGAGGGTTTAAACATGGATATATTAAAAAAACAAATATTAAAAACTTATCGGCAATTTTCTAAGCAAAATAAGGAAAATAAAAATTTTAAGCAGTTAAAAGTTCGGATGCTGCCTCTCTCACAGTATTATCATACCACCGACAGTGAGCAATATTCTCTAGTGCCTCTTTATCTCCTTTTAGTTCTTGAACGGCATTTACACGGAGCCTTATATAATCCTCCTTTTCTTCCATAGTGCGATAGTCTTCTTTTTGAGATTTAGCAATCTGCAACATCGCATCATTGTTCCCTTTAAGTTTTCCAAAGGAAACTAAAAACACTTCTTGATCTGAAGAGTTTATAGTAAGTTTTATTAAATAATTAACATCCACAAGTTTTTCAACTGCTTCTCTTCTTAAATCACCATGCATTGAACTTAGGGCAACTTTATATATAGAATCAGCATCAGAGGATAGAATTTTTTCAAATGCTGTTTTCGCACTATCGTAATCTGAATATATGGCAATGAGTGCTTCTCCTGTAGAATATTTTACAGAATCAATCTTTCCAAGTATTTGTGCTGCTGCTAATCTTGAATCAGAGTATTGAGAATCCAAAATGGGATCTAACATATGAAAAATGGTATTTATAATAATATTCCCTCTACATATTATACTGCTTTCTCCTTTTAAAATAAGATTTCCACCAGGCCCTGTATATATAACCTGGTCCCCACTTTTCGTATCTAAAAATTCTGTGAGTTTTTTAAATGCATCCATTCTTAAAACGGGATTCTCAGAAGTAGTTGCAGTTAGTCCTAAGTTGCAATATTCTCTACTGAGTTCTGATAATGCTGCCTCTTTTTGATCATAATCTGATGAAGTACGGATAATAGTTAATAATCTATCTATGTACGCTGGTCCTAAATCTTGTCCTGCGTCAGCTCTAAATTTAGCTCGGATAAAATGTTGTTTATAAAAACATGTATCGCAGTTAGGTTTACCATGTCCACCTATAATACCTACTCGAGTTAATGACTTCATAATACCACAAATATATTATTATTACAAATATTTAAATACATATTTATTAACACAAATATAAAAAAATCTGATCTCAACGGCAAAATAAGGAAAATAAAAAGGAAACAATTAAATTATTGTATTTAACAATTAAACTTAGGTGTTTTGCATGGATTATACTATTTTCACAATTGGAAGCCACTCAGCTTTGGATGTTTGCGAAGGTGCAAAAAAAGAAGGAATGAAAAATGCAGTAATCTGCCAGAGAGGAAGGGAATTTCCGTATCTTTCCTATTATAAAACAAGAAAACGTGGGGAACAAAAAATCGGAGTTGTTGATGAGGTAATTTTAGTTGAAAAATTCAAGGATATTTGCTCAAAAACAACACTCGATTATATGAAAAAAAAGAATCCGATTTTTGTTCCAAACAGGTCTTTTTCTGTTTATGTCGGATATGAAAAAATAGAAAATGAATTTGAAATTCCGATTTTTGGAAACAGAAAACTGTTACGGGCAGAGGAACGGACAGAAAAAAATAACCAGTACGATCTTTTGAGAAAGGCAAAAATAAATTTTCCAAAACAGATTTCGAATCCAAAGAAAATAGATTCTCTTTCTCTTGTAAAGGTAAACGAGGCAAAAAGAAAATATGAACGGGCTTTTTTCACCGCCTCATCTTATGAAGAGTATGTAAAAAAAAGTGAAGAAATGATAAATTCCGGAAAAATAACCAGAGCGGATTTAGAAAAGGCAACAATAGAAGAATTTGTAATTGGCGCGCATTTTAATTTTAATTTCTTTTATTCCCCAATAAACGAAGAACTTGAACTTTTGGGAACTGACACGAGGCGGCAGACGACAATTGATGGTTTTTTGAGAATGCCGGCAGATGTTCAGCTTGAAATCCTAAAATCCCACCAGCCAAGAAATATAGAAGTAGGACACATTGCCTGCACAGTAAGGGAATCTTTATTGCAGAATGTATTTGAACAGGCGGAAAAATTCATAAAAACAGTTGCAAAGGAATATCGCCCGGGGATAATCGGTCCTTTTGCACTTCAGGGAGCACTAATTGAAAGGGATGGAAAAGAGGAATTTACAACATTTGATGTTTCCTTTAGAATGCCCGGCTCTCCTGGAACAAGATTTACCCCATATTCAGGCTATCTTTTCCAAGAACCTGTTTCTTTTGGAAGAAGAATTGCAATGGAGATAAAGGATGCAGGCATAAAAAACAAGATGGACCTGATTACAACCTGAATGGGAGTTTTATTGATGAAAATAAAATTGAAAAACAATAAAATTATCAGTTTTATCGAAGAGCACCCCACCCTAAAGGGTGAGGTTTGCGCTCATTCGATAAAATCTCGCCAAGTCGGCAGAAAAACCACCTCTTTTAAGAGGAGGATTGAATGCCGACCCGACTTGGCGATAAGAATTGAAAGATTATCCAAAAAAATAAAAATAAGCCAATTGCTAGAATATATTAATTCTTTTTACAACGAAAGGATATATCTTATAATGGATCATAAATTCACCTGCTTGGAAGAGCAAAAATGGCTTGAAAATTCCATAAAAGAAATAAGGAAAAACGAAAGACTTCATTATATTTGCTTTAATGGAAAAAAAATAATTGCATCAGTTGAGGCAAAAAAAGATAGGATGAGAGAAAAATGCAATGTTTGCCTTGGAATTGCAATAAAAAAAGAATTTCGGGGATGCGGACTTGGAACAATTTTATTAAAACTTATAATAGGAGAAGCAAAAACAAAATTTAAGCCTAAAAATATTTATCTTTCCGTGATTTCAAAAAACTGCCCTGCAAAAAAATTATATGAAAAGATTGGTTTTAGGGAATTTGCAGTTTTTCCAAAGTGGGTAAACTATGAAAATAAGTATATTGACAAGGTTTTTATGAAATTGGAAAAATAAAAATTATAAGAAGTTAACAATCGTTATTGCGAAGGAGTAAATAACGCATTAAACTTTGAGATAGGGCCTTTCCGAGACCATTTTAACAATTAACTCTCCCAAAAACTTCTGATTAGATGCATCATTAGGCAAAATACCTTTTTCTGCAATAAAGAATGCACATTCACAAACCCTTGCTATTTCCTTATCTGCAGTTTCAACATCAATTTTCCCGTATCTTTTTTTCTCATTTAAATTGAATATGTGAATTGATACCCAATCAGCACTGTTTCTGCCTACATAATCCTTGCTTTCTAAATTGGCTCCCAAATCATATAATGCAGATAGAGATTTAATATGCCCAAAATCTGCAGCAAGCATTATTTCTGTTCTGCCCCAAAGCTCCCTTGATTTATCAATCTTTGCCCCTTTGTCATAAAGCAGTTTTATCATTTCCGGATTATCTTGTATAACGGCTACCATGAGTGCATTCATTGAATTAGGATCTTCCATAATTCCAACAACTACATTGTATATCAAATTGAGTGAATTTGGATCTGCTCTGTTTTCAATTCCTTTCAACACTCCATTTAGATCCCCCTTTTCAACAGCCCTAAAAAAATCCCACCTTATTTTTTCTTCTGGATCTAAGAGCATTGGAAGTATACTTTCAAACTCTTTTTTTCCTGCAAGAAGTATTTCTTCATGTATCCCACTGTTTAATTCTTCAATTTCGTTTCGCCTTGGATTTTGAAATGTGGCAAGGGTATCCATTCTTTCTAAAACTTTCATATTTTCTTCAACCCGACCTAGGTTCTTACTGATTTGTTTGAATGTGTTTAATTCGATTGGATCGGTTGAAGATTTTAACCTCAGCTTCTGTTGTTTTAAGCGCCTGCAAGCCTCGGCAATAGGTAGTATTACTCTTTCCATGGTGGTATATAGTGTTCAATAAGTAATTAAAATGTATTGGCTGGATTTTGTATGAGGATATGCCTGCCTTCAATAAAACTTATTCAAAAAATATTGGGCACAATAATTGGCAAAAATCAAAAGATTAAATTTTATCCGACTAAAAAAGGAATAAATTATGGAAACAGATATTTGGGCAAGGTTTTTATGAAATTGGAAAAATAAAAAAATTTAGAAATATTTTTAATTGATTAACCCCATCTACATTTGGTGGGAAAATATCCAAAACAAAAATAACGCATCTTGCAATAATTCCTGATGGAAACAGAAGGTGGGCAAAAAAGCATAATATCTCCAAAGAAGAGGCATACGCAACAGGAATAAGAAAAATTGGGGAGGTATTAAAATGGTGCCGGGAAAAGGACATAAGAATACTCACAATGTGGGGCTTTAGCCTTGAAAATTTCAGACGGGATGAAAAAGAACTTTTAAAGCTTTTTGAACTTTTTAAAAAAAATCTTGTAAAGGCATTGGTCAGCAGTGAAAAGGAAAAATTTGATGTGAAGGTAAAATTTCTTGGAAGAACTTCCCTTTTTCCAAAAGAAATATCAGAGATGATGAAAAAGGCTGAAAAAGAATCTGAAAACAGGGAAAAATACCAGCTTAATCTTCTAATGAGTTACGGGGGAAGGGCTGAAATAATCGATGCTGTCAACACGATTATAAAAAAGGGAATAAAAAAAATTGATGAAAAAACATTTCAAAATTATCTTTACACAAAAGCCATTCCTGACCCTGATTTGATAATAAGAACTTCCGGAGAAAAAAGACTAAGCGGGCTTATGCCATGGCAGAGCGCGTATTCAGAACTTTATTTCTGCGATAAATTATGGCCGGATTTTAAAAAAGAGGATTTTGAAGATGCAATTGATAATTATCTCAAAAGAAAAAGAAGATTTGGAAAATAGGTGGTGTTCATAAAAATAATAAACCGGACATGCGGCAAAATAATTTCAGATAACTGCAGTTTGGCGGATAGTTTCTTATCAAGGGCAATAGGGCTTATTTTTTCAAACGACAAGAAAAAAACAATATTTTTTGTGTTTGACAGGATAGGGAAAAACCCGATCCATTCTATTTTTGTTGTATATCCTTTTTTTGCAATTTATCTTGATAAAAATATGAAGGTAACGGAAATTTTTAAAGTAGAGCCATACCGATGGTATATCGGAAACAGGAAACCTGCAAAATATCTTCTTGAAAGTTTTGATATGAACATAAAGGTAAATGTTGGGGATGTGCTGGAATGCTTGGATGGAAAATAACTGATAACGGAAGGTATAAATTAAAATTCCATAAATTAAGTGCAGAAGAAGAAGAGCTTATTTCAAGAACTGAAAAGACATACGGAGAAGTTGCCAGGGGAGGGAATATTTCCACAAGAGAAAATGCAAAGGAAAAAATAAAGGAAATATTAGGGCAGGAATGCAGAAGAATGAAAGTTTATATAGATGATGAACAGGAAGAGTATCTTTTGGAAGTTGCAACATCCCATATCTTCGGATTATGTTTTTTTGATGAACTGCTTGAAGATGATAATATTGAGGAAATAAGCGCAATAGGAATTGAAAAACCGGTTTATGTTTTTGACAGAAAGAAAGGATGGCTTGATGTAAATGTCTGTTTTGAATCAGAAGAGCAAATGGCAGAAATAGTAAATAAAATGGCAAAAAATACAGGAAGGCGGATAACGCTGAAAAATCCTCGCGTTAATGCAATGCTTGAAGACGGCTCCAGGCTTCATGCAACACTTCCGCCCATTTCCTGCGGAGAGATAACCATAAGAAAATTCAGGCAAAATCCTTTCAGTCCAAAAGAAATAGTAGAAAATAAAACCTGTGATCTGGAATCAATGGCATTTTTATCACTTGCAATGCAGTCTGACAGCAATATTGTTATTGCCGGAAACACTGCAAGCGGAAAAACAACAACACTAAACAGTTTGTTTTCATTTGTTCCAGAAGAGGAAAGAATCCTTATAATAGAGGAAACTCCGGAAATATCAATACCCCATGGCCATCAGATTAAAATGATTCCAAACCCTGAAAATGAGATAAATCTTTCAGATCTTGTATATGACAGCCTGAGAATGAGGCCTGACAGGACAATTGTTGGGGAAATACGAAAACGTGAGGAAGCACTTGCAATGGTTGATGCAATGATTTCAGGGCAGGCACGAGGGTGTTATGCAACGATGCATGCAAGAAGCAGCATGGAGGCTTTTCAAAGGCTTAAAACATTTGGAATTTCAAATGAGGATATTAATTCAATAGACTGCATAATTATTCAGAGGAGAATTTTAAAATACGACCCAAAATGCAGAAGAAATTATCAGATAAGAAAAATCGTGGAGATTTCAGCTCCAACTGAAGGAACCCATTATATCCCTGATAAACGATTGTGCAGGGAAAAATTTGCCCAGAAAATAGCCGACCAGCTGGGGCTTTCAAAAAAAGAGTTTCAAAAAGAACTGGAAAACAGGAAAAAAGTGATAAATTCCTGCAGCTTGAATTTTGAAAAATCATTTGGAAAAATACAAAAAGAATTTTACGGGATAAAGATATGAACAATAATACCAGATTGCTTGAAGCAGAACTTGCATTCGGGCTTGAAAGGATAGCTATTCTGCTTGACTGCGGGCTTGATTTTCAAACAGTGCTGGAAATTATTGCAAAGGAAGATGGAGAATTTTCAAGATTTGCAAAAAAGGTCCTACAGAAAGAAAAAACAGGATTTGAATTGGGGAAGGCCCTTTTGGTATCTGCAAAAGAATACAATTCTGATGAAATAAAACGGGCAGCAAGCAGGATAATCTCTGCATACAGAAGCGGAGAGAAAGGAGAAAAAGTGGAGAAGATAGCAGATGATTTGATATTAAAACAGGAACATAAAATAAAGGAATATTCCTCAAAAAGCGCAATGTTCGGCTTAATTTTTATGGTTCTTACTGTTCTTTTGCCGACTGTTTCTATAGTGATATATTTTGTAGGTGGATTTTCCCTTGGTTTTGAAATATCTACAATGCAGCTTGGAATATGGCTTTTGATACTTCTTCCGGCATTATGTTTTTCAATTCTTTTTATTTCAAAAAAACAGGCACCTTTGGATGTTTATGAAAAAAAACAAAACGACGGAATATTCATAATAGGAATAATAACGTTAATTATCGCACTCTCATTCCAGTTTGGAATTTTTGCCATCCTGCCAGTGCTTGCCATTGCAGGCGGACTGGTTTTTCTAAAATACAAAGAAGAGATCAAAAAAGAAAAGCTTGAAGAGGAAATACCAGATATGCTTTTGCAGGTTTCAGAACTTGAGGGCCTTTCATTTCAGAGGATACTGCGGGAGATTGGAAACTCAGGATATCTGGAGATATCAAAGGAATTTGAAAAATCATACAGCCAGCATTCTTCCAATGTCGGATTTGAAAAAATAATAGAGGATATGAAAACGAGGACCGGCTCAAAATTATTTTCAAGGACAATATCCCTTCTAAAATATGTTTTTGAGAGCAGAAAATTCCAGTTATGCGCAAGGATGGCACAAAATATATTCCGGTATTTTGAAATAAAACGCGAACGTGCATCAGCGCTTTCAATGCAAAAATACACCTTGATTATGGGGTCAGTGATAATTCCTGTGATATTGACCACCTCTTCAAAAATGCTCGCAGATGTTGGAAAAATAATGGGAAGTGCGGCGGAAAATGAGGTGGTTCTTGGTTTTTTCATTCCAGTGTATCTTATAATTTATTCCGGAATGGCAGGATATTACATAATGGAGATAGAAGGCAAAAAATCAACAGGAATGTTTTATTATCTTTTAATGATTTTTTTTGGGCTGGGTTTATATTTTTTTATGTGCGGAAATTAGATTATGGACCTAGTCTCAGTTTCAATAAGCGGATTGAATAATGAATACCTGACATTAATCTCATCCCTTATTGATAATCTGATAATTTTCAGTCTTATTGTGCTGTTTATTATTTTTTATTTTGAGAAAAATGAAAATAAGCGAAAAAAACTTTTTATTGCAGTCATACTTGCATTTTTGATTGGAACGATGGTAAAAGAAATTTATCAGATTGAAAGGCCCTGCATTGCGCTGGATTCAAAAATAAAATGCAGCCTTGGGTATTCATTTCCAAGCATCCATTCAATAGTCATGTTTACTCTTGCACTGGGATTTTTAGATGATAAAAAATATATTTTAATAATAGTTCTTGGAGTGTTTGTGGCATTTACCAGAATTTATCTTGGAATACATACTTTTTTTGATGTTGCCGGAGCTTTGGTTTTGAGCACAATTGTTTATGGAATAGTTGATTATTACTGGAGGAAAAGAAAATGAGGGAAATTGAAAGAAAATATCTTCATATGCTGTTTGCAGTGGCCTGTATAGGGATGATTTATTTTTTTGGAAAAACAGCATCAATCATTGTTTTGTTTATTATCCTTGTCATAGGCTCTATAATAATAAACCAAAAAATTCTTGGAAAAAAAATACCATTCATAGATCCGATAGTAATGCTTTTTGAAAGGGAAAATGTGAGGTTTATAGGCTATGGCTCTGCCTGGTTTGTTGCAGGATGTCTTTTTTCAATTATTTTTACATCAAATATAAATTATGCGATCGCAATAATATGGATACTTGGATTTGGGGACGGGCTTTCTGGAATTTTTGGAAAATTGGGAACAAAAAAATTGTTTTACAATAAAAACAAAACACTTGAAGGAATGTTTGGCTTTTTTATAGGCTCGGTTCCTTCCATACTCATTATAGGTAGCATTGCAATCCCTCTTTCAATTCTGTGCATGATTGCAGAAAGCATAGAAACGCCCCTTGATGACAATATTATTATTCCGATTGTAGGAGCAATGTTTCTGGGGTTTTTTGCATGAATATTAGACTTGTTTGCGCCAAAAAAAATTTTGCAAGCATAAATATCGCAAAACAAATAAAGGAGATTTCCCCGTCAACCGAAATTCTTGAATCTGAATGCGATGTCCTGGATATTCCCTGTGATTTTTCAGATGCAGAAATCATAGTTTTAAGCTCGCATAAATCAAAAAACCCGGTTCCAATGCTAACTGTCCATGCGCCTGGAAACTGGGACAGCGCAGATTTCGGGGGAAATCCAAAAACACTAAATATCTGCAGTGCAAATCTTATGCGAAAAATTATTTCTGAAATTGATAAAAATAATAAAGAAATGAAATTGAACTGGAAGGTTGTTTTGGAATGCGACCATCATGGCCCGACATGCAAAATCCCCATAACTTTTGTTGAGATCGGCTCTACCCAAAAAGAATGGGAAAACAAAACCGCAGGACTAGTGATTGCAAAATCCATTCTTGAGGCAATCAAAAGAACGGATGTCTGCGAAACTGTTTTTGCAGTCGGAGGGGGGCATTACTCTGAAAAATTTACAAAACTTGCAGTTTTGGGAAAATATTCAATAGGCCATATCCTTCCAAAATATAAAATTGATAATATTGATGAGGATGTTTTTATTCAAGCAGTTAAAAAAAATGATTCTCTGGTTAGAAAAATTTTAATTGATGAAAACTGCAGTATAAACCAAAAAAATAAGATAAATGCCTTTTGCAGAAAATACGGAATACTAGTTGAAAAATGTTAGCCTTATATTTTTCGGTATGTAAATACATTTTTCAGCCTCTTCAAATCTATGTTAGTTGAAAGGCTAAGGCCTGCATAATAAATTGAGGTTTTGACTATCCCGTTATTTGAAAATCTCCTAGAAGAGGTGATTACCCTTGGCTCTGGAAGAAAAATAACTTTTCCTATGTTTCTCATTTTTATAGACAGGGCTCCATCTTCAAGAGGCTTGTCTGGAAATCCTTTTGATTTATGAAAATAATTTTTGCAGATTACACAATTAAACCCGAGAATTTCTCCTTTTCCATGAAATCCTTTTATCATAAGGTAATTATTGCAGATTGATTCTACTGCCCTTAATGATTTGGAAGAATGGTCAAATTTGAATGCACATGAAAGGGCTCCGATTGAATGGTCACCTGAAATCACAGGATAAACAGATGAAAGATAATTTTTAGGAATAATTGTATCAGAATCTATAAAACAAAACACATCTGATTTTGCATATTTCGCCCCGATATTTCTTCCAAATGAAATTCCTTTTTTATTTGATGTGATGATTTTGTCTGCGTATTTTTCGGCAATTTTTATCGTGTTGTCCGTGCTGTTTCCATCAGAAATTATAATCTCAAAATCAAGATGTGTTTTCTGGGACTTTATTGATTTTATGCATTTTCCCAGATTTTTTTCCTCATTGAATGTCGGAATTATTACTGATACATCCGCCATTATTTTACCTCAATAAATTTCGTTTTTCTTCCATCTATTATATATTTTCCTTTTGAAAATGAGTTTATTACCTGTTTATAGTATTTATGCTCGATTTTTAGTATCTTTCCTGCTGCCTTTTTGGCACTGCTGCAATCTGAAATATCTACAGGCCTTTGAAAAATTATCTGCCCTCCGTCAATATCATCAGTAACAAAATGTATTGTAAGGCCTGATATCTTGCACCCATAATCAAATGCATCTTTTTGGGCGTGCGTGCTTCCCTTAAATGATGGGAGAAGGGAAGGGTGGATATTTATTATTTTATATTTGTATGAGTCCAGCAGTTCTTTTGATTTTATTATTCTCATATACCCTGCAAGCACAACCAGATCTATTTTTGCCCCGTCCAAAAATTGTTTTATTTTTAAATCCATTTCTTCCCTTTTTGGATATTCTTCCGGATTTACAGTCTTGTATGGAATGCTGTTTTCTTTTGCGCGCACGAGGGATTTTGAATCCTTGTTATCAGTTATAAAAAGTTTTATTTCTGCATTTATCTCTCCTGAAGCGCAGGCATCAATTATTGCCTGAAAATTTGAGCCGTTTCCACTTGAAAGAACTGCAATTCCTATTTTTTTCATAGTTTATAATGGCTGTGATAATTTTTATATTTTGCCGCTTGCCTCAAAAGACCTCAAAATATCCTCTTCATCTCCTATTTCCCCGAATATCTCTTCTATCAGGTCTTCAAAAGTTACAAGCCCGATGATTCTATTGTTTTTATTTGCAACAAATGCCATATGAAGATGGGATTTTTGGAGTTTTTTCAATACTTCATCTATTTTTTCAGATCCATCAACCCTGATCGTATTTATCATCAGATGGCCGATTATGGTTTTTTCATCTTCATTTACAGCCCTTAAAACTTCCTTGATATGGACTATTCCAATCAGATTTGATTTTTTTCCGGAAAATACGGGGTATCTTGAATGCCCTGTTTTATCAAAGAGTTCTATGAATTTTTTTGCATGGAGATTTGCATTAACGCAGATGACCTTATTTATCGGAATCATAATTTCTTTTACTGAAATATCGTTGAATTTGAGGACCTTTTCTATTGTTTCTTTTTCCCTTTTTTGTATTACATTTTCTTCCAAACTCATTTCGGCAAGCGTTAGCAAATCCTGCTCTGAAATCTGCTTGTTTTTCGGCTTTTTTCCAAACAGGTATTTTAGAAGAAATGACGGGATTATTTCGAAAAGAAGGATAACCGGATAAAATATTTTGGATAATGCAAGGATTATAGGGGCAGAAAGGATTGCAACCTCAACATTATGCAGGTCTGAATAAGTTTTCGGGAATATTTCCCCAAAGATTAATATGAAAAATGTTACGATTCCGACTGCAATTCCTATTCCTATTGAGCCGAAAAAATTTATCGAGATGGCTGTTGCAATAGAGGATATTAAAATATTTACCAGATTATTTCCAATTAAAAGAGTTACGAGCATTCTTCTCGGCTTTCTTTTTAGCTCTCTTAGGGTTTCTGCTCCTTTTATTTTCTGTTTTACAAGTTTTCTTAAAGTGAGCTTGTCTAGTGAAACCAATGCGACCTCTGCCCCTGAAAAAAATGCCGAGAGGAGCAATAACACCAATAAAATTAAAATCTCAAAAATATAAATCATATCTTTCTTTTCTCCGTTATTATCAAATCCATTTTTACATCATGAGGTTCTGTTTTTATGTTATCTACTATCTGAAAATCAAATACAATCCCTAGTTTGAATGTTTTTTTACTTTTAAGAAAAATATCATAGCATCCTTTTCCGTATCCCAATCGGTTTTTATTTAGATCAAAGGAAACTGCAGGAAGAATGATTATTTCCGGAATATAGGTTATGAATTCCTTTTCTTTTGGTTCCAGGATATCATATTTTCCTTTTATTAGATTTTCAAGGGAAGTCAATTTTGCAAATGTTATGCAGCTGTTTGTTATTGGAACTGAAAATTCTTTTTCCTTTAGGTATTTTTTTATTATATCAAATGTTTGGACTTCTTTCGGTTTTGAGAGGTAAATTCCTATTGTTTTTGCTTTTTTGAATTGTTCTAGTGTTTCTAGTTTTTCAAGTATTATTTTACTTTTTATTTCTATTTCCCCTCTTGATTGCTGGGATAATATTTCTTTCATTTCTTTTCTTAATTGCAGTTTATCCACAAATAAAGTAAGATTGAATGGTTTAAATTATTATTCATACACGCTTTTTGACCTATGTATTTCTTAATGGCAAAAATCTGTGATTCAAAAAACCATGCGGTATTACTTTGCTTAATAATATTTTGACATTCACGCTTTTTGACTATAGTTTTTCCTGTGGCAAAAATCTGTGATTCAAAAAACCATGCGGTATTACTTTGCTTAATAATATTTTGACATTCACGCTTTTTGACTATAGTTTTTCCTGTGGCAAAAATCTGTATCATAATCGTTGCGACAATTTTTACATATTCTAAGAACCATTGCGGTATTTAAAATATTTTATCCATATTGGATTAATAGATGCAGGGGTGACAGAGCGGTCAAATGTGTTAGGTTCAGGGCCTAATGGCTTAGGCCTTCAAGAGTTCAAACACCAGCCTTTTGAATTAGAAAATCCTTATGGCAAAAGGCTTGTGATAACCCAAAACCATGCGATAAGACTTTTAGTTTTGTTGGGTTTTTTGAAAATCTCTTCCCCTGCATATAATGTTATGCTATAGTATGTAACCTTATTTGCTAACTCTTATTTGGTTTTGAATAGATTTTTTGAATTTTTTGTGTGCACAGTATTAGTAAGATTTATAAGACTTATCTTACTAATAAGATATTGGTGATCGTATGAGCGAAGTATTTGAAATGGGCAAAGTAAGCTCAAGAGGCCAAATTGCAATTCCAGTAGAGATAAGAAAGGAGATGGGCCTTGAGGATGGTTCAAAAGTAATGTTCTTTCTTGAAGAGGACACCTTGCTGATAAAAAAAGTAAGCGCCCAAACTTGGGATCAAATAACCAAACCTTTAAGACAATTGAAAAAGAAAATTGCTCAGGAAAATGTAACCAAAATGATTCATGGGATGAGATAATGCTAAAAGTAACTCTTGATACAAATATTCTTGTTTCAGGCACTTTCTGGGAAGGAGAAGCGTTTAAGATAATCCAACTAATAGAGCAAAAGAAAATTGAATGCTACTTATCAAAAGCAATCTTGGAAGAATATAACAAGGTTTTGCATAGTGAAGAAATTCTTGAAAAAGTTTCTGAGCATCATCTGAAAATTAAATCAGCAATAATAAAAGTAATTGAAATATGTTCTATTGTTGATCCAAAAACTCGCATTGTAGTCGTTGATGAAGATCCAGATGATAATAAAATTCTAGAATGTGCAGTCGAAGCTAAAGTAAATTATATTGTTTCCTATGATGAGCATCTTTTAAAATTAAAAGAATTTGAAGGAATAAAGATTGTTCTGCCAAAAGAATTATTGAAGATTGTTTAATTTTCTCTCATTCTCTAATTAGGGATAGCCATCTCGCCTGTTTCACCGTGTTTTCACTGTGTTTCTTTATAAAGCAAAAACAGGCCATACACAGTGAAAAGCTTATTTTACACAACACACGAAATTAGTCTCTCAAACTATGGACAGCAAAAAACGGCGTTTTCGTGTGTTCTGGAAGTTAGAACGCCTAAAATCGTGTGTTTTTCGTGTGCATGAACTTTTATGGTTCATTTAATTCCGGATACTCTACTGGAATATCTCTGAATCGATCTATTCTATAAATATAAGTTGGCTCTATTCTTTGAATAATTTTTGAGAATTTGAATTTTATATCCATAATTATATCTCTGAGTTTTTCAGTAGATTCAACTTCAATATCAATAACCAAGTCCCAGTTACCAAGAACCTTTAGATGATGTATTACATTTTGATGGAGGTTGCAGTAGGTAAAAAATTTTCTTTCCTCTTCTTCATTTAAGTTCTTGAATTTTATTAAAGTTCTGTGGCGAGGATGCCCCAATTTTACGTGATCTGGTAATATAGTATAACATTGGATAACGCCCCCCTTCTCCAGTTTTTTTATTCTGCTTACAGTATTTTCATATGATGTCCCTACTTTTCTTGATATTTCCATGATTGGTGTTCTTGCGTTATAATTGAGCATAGATAAGATCTTTCTGTCGTTTTCATCAACTTCTATATTTACTGGAGCACCAGTAAATGCAACATCCGGAGTTATATCATCCACTCCGATCAGATAATTTCTGTTAAATCTTGAGAAACCAATTGGGATTACAGTGTCCCAGTCAAGAAAATACTCTCCAAATTTGTTTTGTAGTTCACGTACAACTTCGCTAAGATGGTGTATTCCCTTACCATCTATTGCGATAATTAGGTCAGCATATCCTTGGCCTCGCATTATTATCGGAATATACTCATAAGAGTTCAAATAAGTATAAAATTCATTTTCTTTTTCGGGAGTCATATTATGTAACTTTACAAAATGGAGACCGAAAAAATACCCTATTCCCCTATATTCTACCATTGGCCAGCAATAAAGCAGTATCCCTTTTTTGTAAAGATTTTCTACTCTATACTTAATTACTTGTGGGCTCGTTTTTAGCGTCTTTGCTATTTCTGAGTAGGATAGGCGTGAGTTTTGGTCTAGTTGATATAATATCTTCCTATCTAGTAGGTCGACCTTTTCCATAATATATAGTTACTAAGTATATTTTTTAAATATGTTGTTTCTTTGCTACTTTTTTCAAATATTTTAAAAAAAATTAAAAAAAGGTTTTAAATAGTTAAAATGACCTACTTGTGTTTGTGAGTAGGTATGTGTGGCATAGGTGCAGTGCTTGGAACTTATGATGCTAGGGATTTATTAGAAAGATCTCTGGCTAAAGTATTGCATAGGGGCGGAAATAATTTTGAGATTATTTCTGGAAAGAATTATGCACTAGGTACCAATAGATTACCAATCATAAGTAGTGAAGATGCAATACAACCATTGAAAAATGAGGACGGATCGCTGTTATGTGTGTTTAATGGAGAGATTTTTAACTACGCTGAACTTAAAGCGAAACTCGAAGCAAAACAGCACAAATTCAGTACAAATTCTGATAGTGAAGTACTTGTCCATCTTTATGAAGAATATAAGGAAAAAATGCTTGACTATTTAGATTCTGAAATGTATGCATTTGTAATATATGATACAACCAATAACTCTTATTTCGCGGCAAGAGATAAAATTGGCGTAAAACCACTTTACTGGGCAGAAAATAATGGCGTAATTTACTTTGCTTCAGAGATGAAACAATTGATTCAATTCTCTAATATCCAGCAAATCAACAATCTTATGCCAGGGCATTACATAAATAATGGCGTAATAAGAAAGTACTCAAATCTTATTGATAAAAAGAAGTTTACTAAGGAAAACATCGAGAAGATTGCTGAAAAACTCAGGCAACTACTTCACAGTGCAGTAAAAAAGAGGGTTCAGACCGATTTGCCAATAGGGGTTTTTCTTAGTGGTGGCCTCGATAGTACAACGATACTGTCAATTGCTGGAAGATACAACAAAAATATTACTGCCGTTTGCGTAGGCAAAAGGGATTCTTCAGATCTTTATCACGCCAAAAAGTACTGCGAAGAATTCGGAATTCCTTATAAGGTTGCAGAGCCGCCATCAGAAAAAAACTTGGAAAAAGAGATCGAAAAGATTATCTATATCACAGAAACTTTTGAACCTAATGTAATTAGGAATTCCATGATTTCTTATTATATCTCCAAATTAGGTAAGGATTTTAGAGTAATTCTATGTGGTGAGGGTGCAGATGAAATATTTTTTGGGTATCCAGAATTTGAAAACTCCAATGAAGATGACGGTATAGAACTTGATTTCTTAAAAGATCTACACAGAACACAATGTCAAAGAGTCGATAGAACTTCCATGCACTTTACTGAAGAAGTTAGGGTACCTTTTTTAGATAGTGCCCTAATCGAATATGCACTTTCCATTCCGAAAAAATATAAAATAAAGGACGGCACAACTAAGTGGATATTAAGAAAAGCAATGGAAAAAGAGCTGCCAGATTATATCCGTTTGAGAAAAAAAATAGTTTTGGCTGAAGGTGCAGGATATAGAGGGAATAAACCCGATAAGGGTATGTTTGATGATTTCATAAAAAAACGAATGACAGATGAGGAATTCATAAGAATAACGGTCGAATTCTCTGAATGGAATATAAAAACCAAAGAAGAAGCTTATTATTTCAAAATTTTTAGAAAAATTGGTTTTGATAAAGGAAAATTTGCCAAAAAAAGACCGCGAGTGAACAGAGTACAAACCATAGATAACGATGTTTTAGAGACGTTGAAATCAAAGAGCTTCAGCAGATACAAACCTTATAAAATAGACGAAAGTAATGGTGATTTTGACAGGTTCGTAATGTTTTGGGGAACTTTAGGAAAAGTTGTTGTCGATGATGAGGATATTAAATCAATCGAGTTCTTGAAAAAATTTAAAGGGAAACTTGAAAACAAACTAGATAAAAATATTGAAATTAAGGTAATGCTAGCAGACGCTCATGCACAGATGAATGGTATAGATAGTATAAACGCATATACCTATTTGCAAAATATCAAGGAAGTACTAGAAAGTAATGGGTTTACAACGATCTATCTAAGTTCTCTATGGAAGCAATGGGGTATTGACTTAGAGAGAATAAAATCTGAAAAAGATATGTATCAAATTGATAATCCAAAGTTGGGACAAATCTTAATCCGAGCATCTAAAAGATATTTCAAAGGCAACCCCGCCGAAGGGTATAAGATGTACTACGCAATGAGGAAAATCGAGAGTAAATATTTATTTAAGGATTTCAGTGGATATATTTTTCTAACATATAATAGCCCTATTTTCATAGAAATACTGCCAGACATGCCTACCTTATATATTCATGCAAAAGAGGGGTATTCAAAACCACCCTGGATTTCTTATTCTATACCGAGGAGTGATGAAGAGTAAAAAGCACAGAAAGCCATAATTGAAATTATTGAATAAGTTCAGACTCTAACATCATCCTAGTCCTGCTTCCCCTGCAATTTATGCTGATATCAGGTCTCACGTGGTTATTCTAAGCCTTAACTCTTTATTTTTCGCATTTTTCCTTGACGCTAACTTTAAATAGACTTACGCTATACCGTAAGCCTTTAAAAAGCTTTGAAATATAACTTTTTTATGGACAAAAAAATGTGGAAGGTAATAGAGGGTTGGAATTTTTGGCATAAGGATTTTGAAAAGAGTGTTCCAAGAGAGGTTACTTCAGAAATATTGAAATACATGGACGGGCCCGAAGCAATATACCTTTATGGTCCTAGAAGAGCGGGTAAAACAACAGTTTGTAATCAGGTAATGGAAAAACTTGCAAAAAAACATGGAAAACATTCCTGTTTGTATGCTAATTTCGAAGAACCTGCCTTTTCAAATATTTTAAACACTGATTTTTTAGACTGGATAATAGATGCTCATAAATCTAATTTTAAAAAAGAACCGAAGTTTGTGTTTTTTGATGAAATACAAAATGTTCCAAAATGGGAAAAATTTGTCAGATCAATAGTGGACAGAAAAAAATTCAAAATAATAGTTACTGGATCCTCGGCCAAATTATTAAGTTCTGAATTTTCAACCTCTTTAGGTGGACGAGGATTTGGTTTTCTTGTTCTCCCGTTTTCTTTTAGAGAATTTAAGGTGGCTACAAAAAATTCAAATTTGGAAGATTATTTGATAACTGGTGGTTATCCTGCAGTAGTTCTTGAAAAGAAAAAAGATAAAAAAACCAGACTTTTAGAAGAATATTTTGAAACTGCCATAGCCAGAGATATAGCTGCAAGGTACAAAGTTAGGGATGTAAAAACCCTAAGAACAATAGCAGTTTACCTACTTACAAATTCAGGAAAAAGATTTAGCTATAATAAATTACGTTCTATGACTGGACTTTCTTTTGATGCAATACGTCTTTATTTAGGATATCTGGAAGATGTATATCTAACTCTACAAGTTCCATTTTTTTCATATTCAATGAAAAAAGGGATGGAAAAACCAAGAAAATATTATGCAATTGATACTGGTTTGCAAACTGCAATTTCCAAGTCTTTTAGTTTAGATTTAGGAAGAAAACTTGAGAATTCGGTAGCTATTGAACTTTTTAGAAGAGGAAAGGAATTACAATACTATTCCAATTCGTATGAAGTCGATTTTGTTGTGAAAGAAGGTCTTGAAGTTTCTTCTATTAACGTTTGTTATTCTGAAAAACCACCAGAAAGAGAGTTAAAAAGTCTTGAATTTTTTTCAAAAGAACATAAAGTTAAGTTTTCCTTGCTTTTATCTGGCGTAAAGGAAATAATTAGATGGCTTTTATCAGACAAACATTAATTTTGTGCCTAATTTGGCATTACGGTGCCTAAAATATCCTCTGATGCTAGCTTTTTAACCTTTGAAATTTTTAATTTCAAAATTTTAAACCTTGAAGCAAGGTTTAAATCCTCTGCGTTACATAATCCTCCTCGGTAGGAAGGTTTGAACGGTAATCCGTTCAAAATTCTCAACAAACTTTCGTTTGTTAAGAAGGCAAAAATAAGGTAAGTCTGCTTGAACGGCGCGCCGTTCAAGTCTCACCAAAACCTTCGGTTTTGATGATGCACAGAGGCATGTCCTCTGAATTCTTTCCCAGCATATAATGTTATGCTATAGTATGTAACCTTATTTGCTAACTCTTATTTGGTTTTGAATAGATTTTATGAAATAATTATGACATTAGTTATATTCAAATGTTTGGCTATCTAGAGGGGCAGTCTTATAATTATCCCAAAAGCCATTTCCACAATGGAATAAATTCTATTCCTTTTTCTTTTTTATCTGTGTTTTTTGTAATGACTAAACCCTTACGGGCATTAAATCTCTCCTGGAATTTCTTCATTCCGCCAATTTCTGGGTTTTCTTGGTATTTTACTTCTATTGGAAGAAGAGGCTCAGTTAATATTATATCTATCTCATCTTTTTGCGGGTTTCTCCAGAAGAATTTAGCATTAAGATGGTTAACACAGACACTCTCAACAACCTTTCCAACATATGCAGAGTCACTTTTTGCTCCTATACCAAGACAGGAAAAACCAGGGTAATATTTCTTTAATTTTTTTTCACTTGTGCTCACATTGGTTGAATAATTATACGTATTTCTGATGAGAAAAGAGGATTCCAGATAAAATAAATATTTTGTTACTGTTTTTCTATAAATTCCCAAGGTGTTTGCAAGATCGTTTTTATCAAGTAACAAACCTGGATTATCTACAAGAATATTCATTATTTTCTCAAGGAATGAAGGATCGTCTATACTAAATGTCTCAGGTATTTCACGGAATATCGCTTTATCTATTATCCCTTCTTTGATGTATTTGCGTATAAAGAAGGAATCTGTTTCTTCAACAAGTTCAGGAAACCCGCCAGTAAGAAGATAATGGTTAAGCGCTTTTTTTATCTCTTCAGAATATATTTTTGTAATTTTTATTCCTTTAAACCCCAAATATTCCCTAAATGAAAGAGGTTTCATCTCAAATTCAAATATCCTACCTGCAAGAGATTCCTTTGAGGTTTTTTTCAGGAATAATGATTCTGAACCAGTAACAAATATTTTTATGTTTTTTAAATCGTATATTCTCTTTACTTGTTCCTGCCAATTTTCAATTTTTTGTACTTCATCCAAAAACAGGAATTTTGGTTCTTTTCCAGTTATGTTTGTTGATTCTTTTAGAACCTCAGATAATGTCGTATTACGGAAAGCATCAAAAGAAAAGTAGACCATGATTTTTGGATCTTTTTTATCCTCAAGCAGCCTTTTTATGATATGATATAAAAGATATGACTTTCCTGTTCTTCTTAGGCCATATATGCCAATAATCTGTTTTTTAGTGATAAATGGCTCTATCTTCTTATATTCTTCACGAGGCTTGTATGTAATAGGGAAAAAAGCTCCTTTCCACCATGGGTTTGAGTCAGATAATGCTTCTTCAAGCAAGGTCATATTAAAGCACCATACTATTAATTATATGGGTATTTAGAAAGCTCATATTTTTAAAGGTATCTTTTATTTTTGGAGTGAGATTAGAATGCAGAGTTTAAATAAACTGCTCTACAGACCTCTAAGCAGTAATCAGGTATGAAAATGGCTTGAGATTGGAGAAGAAATCTCGGTGTTTGGGGTAGATTCGAACCTTCTGTTCAGTGCATTACCAAGTTTAAGCACTGAAACTGAATCTCACCTTTCTTCCCCTGCATTCCTACTTGGTATCAGTTCCTCAATTTTTTATTCCTAGCTAATACCCAAAACTGCTTTTCTCCACCTAGTTTGAGTATTTTGCTCCAGAGAATCTCAAATCCAGAATCAGTAATTATTCTTGAAGTTTTCTTCGGACCATAAAAACTCCAGAACATTGGTACTCCTAGATAATCTCTCTCGTATCCTTCCCATCCATTTATATCAGTACCGCAGGCATTTATGAGCATGATGGCGTTAGGTTTGAGAATTTTATGTAGATTTTTGTATACGCCAGCATGTTTTTGACGCGGGATATGAATGATCGCATAGAATGAAACTGCCCCATCAAACGAATTTGGTTTGAAGTTCATTTTCGTGATATCCATTTCTATGAATTTTGCTTTTGGAACATTCTTTTTAGCAAGTTTGATCATACCTCCTGCAAAGTCTATACCGATAACGGTATATTTTTTATTGATAAGAAACTTAGTTACTGGAATGCCAGCACCACAGCCCAGATCAATAACATTAGAGCCTTTTGGAAGTTGTTTTGAGAATTTGATTAACAATTTATTGTTTTTGTATTTATTTCGCTGTTTATGATATTTTTTAGCAATTTTAGTATATCCTTCACGAACAAGTTCAGATTTTGGTTTTAGCATCGTGTATCAACTTTTTGAGCTGTTTCATGCAAATTTACACAAAGTAGAATTTGTGTTAATTGCGTTTAACCAGAATTCTACTTCCCTCCTCTATCAGCCATTTCCAAAGTTTTTTGTAAATTATTTTTTTGCCTGAAATGTCTTCTTTAGCTTCATAATCTTTTGTAATGATCTGTAACTCGTCTCTCTTTCCATCCAAACCAAACTCATCAGCAGCTTCAATTAATGCTTTAATCTCGCGTTCTTTTGTTTTTTCATCATCCAATTCGTATACGACCTGAATAAGTTTCTTGACTTCGCTTCCCTGCCGTATGACAAAATCTACCTCTTGGTTACCGGCTGATCTATAATACGAAATCTGCCCTAACGGATTAAGTTTTCTTCTAAGTTGAAGAAACACAGCATTTTCGTACACTCTTCCAAAATTCTTTTTTCCTCTCGCAGCATAAAAAAAACCAGTATCACCTAGATATACTTTCCTGGGATAAAGTGTCTCATCCTTTATTTTTGTTGAGAACACTGGGACAAAAAAGGCCAAGTACGCAGTTTCAAACAACTGTTCCAATTCCAGCAAAGTACTTTTACCTATTTTATGCCCCATATTTTTCATTACATTTTCCAATTTTGTTGCTGAAAACAACGTAGTCCCAATCAATTGAGCCGAGAAATCCGAAACTACTTTCATCGGAACTGTTGAAAGTGTAGCAACATCCAATGCAACTATGGAATTTATATATTCTTGGATAATGTTAACTTTATTTTCAGATAATACTACTTCTGGAAATCCTCCGTAAGTTAAATAATTATTTAATTCGCGTTCAACAACACCTATCTCTCTAGTAGTTTTAGGAGTTTTAATATTTTTGAATTCAAGAAACTCTACAAAAGACAGGGGGAACAGTTCAAAATAAGAAATTCTACCCCGTAGCGCTTTGGGGGGGAACCTAGACAGTTTGTTTAATGACGAGGTAGTAATAAGATGGACGCTTTTCATTTCATTTATTCTATGAATCCAATTTTCCCACTCTTTTGCAGAAGTTACTTCATCCAGTAATAACCAATCTGCATTGGGTGTCTGTTTAAGAATTTCGTCCAGCGCTTCCGGTATTTGCAATCTATTATCCTCCAAATTTGCATAAGCTGCTTTTTTTTCAAGGGTTGCCAGTTTCCTATAAATTAGCATCAAAACCGAACTTTTTCCTGCCCTTCTTATCCCTGTAATAGATACGACTCGGTTTTTGGATTCATCTATGGTTTTGTTAATATCAAATTCCCTATTTTTTAGTGATTTGCCTGCTGCAGTAACCCCCCATTCCTTAAGCACGTCTTCTATGTTTTCCATAATCGTTTTTATACAGAACGAATTTATAAAGATATCGTTTTCTAGAAAACCGAATAAAACTTAATATATACACCAGTCAATTATCTAGTCTCATTCAGGCCAACCCATAAATAGAACTTATGCTACACTTCACCTCACGCAAAGGAGATAAATATGGCGTACACACTGAGACTGAATCTCACCTTTCTTTCCCTGCACTATAACTTTAGGTATAATGCACCCGCTAAATCTCTATTGATTTTTCTGGTTTATTATTATTATTATTATATTTTTTGATAAGAAATATCCCGCCGATTAAGATTGCGCTTGCACCCAGCCACTGGACTAAAGATAATGTTTCTCCTAAAAGCAAATAAGCAAAACCTGCAGAGAACAGCGAACCGATTAGAAAAAGAGTAGTTGTAATAAACGGCCCGACCAATTTTATTGCTCTATACTGGCATATTACAGAGAGAATGTACAAAATAGCAGTAATTGTAATATAACCAAAATATTCGTAATTCATATGCTCAATTTTTACTTTTAGAAATACGGGAACGATCAAGATTATTAATATTGAACTTATAAAAATTCTAAAAAATATCACCACATCTGTTGGAACATTTCTCATAATTCTTTTTGCAAGAACATTTTGAAATGCCACAATGCCTGCAACAAAAAATATTAGCAAATCTCCAAGTTGCAGTGTTTCCATTTTTCCATTAGTTGTCAATAAAAATGCCCCAACTAGCATTACAAACATAAAAAATATTGAATTGTTTGAAGGTTTTTCTTTTAATAGTATGTATGAAAAAGGAATGACAAACAGAGGAGTTAATCTAATAAGAAAACCGGCATTTACTGCAGTTGTCATGTTCTGCCCAAAAAATAAAACCAGAATCCCGATCGAAGAGGCAACTCCAAGGATAAACAGTTCACCCAATTTATGTTTTTTAACAAATCTTAATTTTTTTAATTGGGGAAAAAATAGGATGATTGAAAGTGGGATGATTATAAGACTTCTTAAAAATGAAAATAACAATGGGTCAATTCCAAAGTTTAGGCCCATTTTTTGAATAACAATCAATAGCCCGTAAAATAACGAAACCCCAAGCAAATAGACTAGTGCAGTTTTGTTTATCTTTTCCATAGTAATGAATTTATATTCAAAACCTTTATAATTCTTTTTGTATATATATTCATTATGGTAAGGCCGATAAAATGCAAAATGGTTTATGCAGAACCGGGGGTAACTTATTTCAAACCAAGGGCAGTTCCCCTGATAGATTTAAAAGAAGTAATACTAACTATCGAGGAATTCGAAGCAATACGATTAAAGGATCTTGAAGGTTTGGAACAAAAGAAAGTTGCAGAAAAAATGAAAGTTTCCCAACCAACACTGCACAGATTGTTAAATTCAGCAAGAAAAAAAATTGCAGATGCATTCGTAAATGGAAAGGCAATCAAATTTCATGGCGGAAATTATAGTATTAAAAATAAAATAAAAAGGAGATGATGTATATGCCGTATGGAGATGGAATGGGGCCATGGTGGGGCCAAGGAAACTGGGTTTGCAGAAGAGGAATGGGACGCGGATTTGGAAGAGGAAGAGGTTTCGGATTTTATAACTACCAAAACCAATTTTCAATAAATCAAAACTATCCCCGGCCTGCTCAACAGTATACAAAAGAGGATGAAATTCAGGAGCTGAAGAGTTACGCAGAACGACTGGAATCTGAATTGGAAGAAATAAAAGTGAGAATTAGAGAACTTGTAAAAAAATAAAGGAGAACGAGATATATGAAAATTGCGATAAGTACCGGAAACGGTGGGCTAGAGGATAATATAACCCCTATATTTGGAAGATGTTTAACCTATACCTTAGTTGACTATAATGAAAAAACAAAAGAAATTGAAAAAGTAGAAATTATTTCAAATCCGGGAAACCAGGCAGGAGGAGGAGCTGGAATAATTGCTGCCCAAACAATAGTTAATTCTAAAATAGATACAGTCATCACCGGAAGCTGCGGACCAAATTCAACAACAGTTCTGATACAGGCAGGAATTACGATTTATAGTGCCGGTGGAAATGTAAAAAAGGCGATAGATGACCTATCAAGTGGAAGACTAACTAAAATAAATTCAGCAAATGTTGGGACCAAATTTGGAATAAGTGAAATGGGGCGCGGATTTGGAAGAGGAAGAGGTTTTGGAAGAAGGGGTGGACAATTTTGAAAGTTGTAATTGCAACAAAAGGAGGATTAGAAGGGGAAACGGCAACGCATTTTGGCCATTGCTCCCATTTTATTGTTATTGACGCAGAAAACGGCAAAGCTGTAAATACTTCAGTTAAAAAAAAACCCTTATTTCCAAAAACATACTCCCGGAGCACTTCCTGAATTCGTAAAATCATTGGGAGCAGAGGTTCTTATTACTGATGGTATAGGGCCAATGGCAGTAGAACTTTTAAAAAAGATGAATATCAAGGTGATGTCCGGGGTCAAAGGAAATGTAAAAGAAATCACTAATCAGTATTTAAATGGAAAGCTAAAGACAAACGAAAATCCCTGTGATCATTAATGAAGATAGCCATAACCGGAGGAAAGGGCGGAACTGGAAAAACAATTATTGCAGTAAATCTTGCAATTGCATTATTAAAGTTAGGAAAAAAAGTAACGTATTTGGATTGTGATGCAGACTGCCCAAGCGCACATCTTATCTTAGGGGCAGAATTAAAAAATAAAAAAGAAGTTTCCTCGTTTATACCAAAAATTAATCAGGAAAAATGTATTAAATGCGGAAAATGTATGAAAAGCTGTGAATACAATTCATTATATCAAATAAAAGGAAACCCTCCGATTCTTCTTCCTTTGATATGCAGTGGATGCAAAACCTGTAAAATTGTTTGTCCTTCTGGAGCTATAGAAGATGATAAAAAAGTAATTGGATGGACCTACAAAACAAAAATAAAAGGAATAGAATTATTTTCCGGAGAATTAAAACCTTCTGACCCGTTATCCGAAAAAGTAATTTCTGCTATAAAAAAGAGGGGAAACAACGAAGGGACAGGGGAAATTTTTATAATAGATACTTCGGCAGGAGCACACTGCCCGGTTGTGGCGGCATTAGAAGACTGTGACAGGGCAATTGCAGTTACTGAACCAACATTGTTTGGCGAACATGATCTAAAAATAATAATCAAAGTTTTAGATAAGATGAAAATTCCGTATAATATACTGGTCAACAAAAGCAATATTTCTAAAAAGAAAATTAAAGGTTCTGCATTGGAAATCCCATATGATAAAAAAATGCTGGAATGTTATGTAGAAGGAATCCCCATTATAGAGAAATATCCCAAACATCAAATTTCTGAAAAAATCCTTAAATTTGCAAAAGAGGTCCTTAAAAAATGAAAATTGTAATATTGAGTGGGAAAGGCGGAACTGGAAAAAGCGTAATCACTTCTTCTCTGGCAGTGGAGCTTTCAAAAGAATTTAAAATCGTGTTAGTTGATGCAGATGCAGACTGCCCAAATCAGCATATTTTATTTAAAGGAAGAATAATTAAAAAAGAGCCCATTCAGGCTTCGAAAACTGCAATTTTGGATATAAAAAAATGCTCGTTATGCAAAACATGCATAAATGTTTGTCAATTTGGAGCAATAAAAGAATATGGAAAAGAAATAACAATAGATCCTATGAAATGTGAAGGGTGTGGTGCATGCACTTATGTTTGCCCAAAGAATGCAATAAAACTTTGGCCAAAAATAAACGGATATCTAATAATCAAAAAAACCAAAAAATTTTCATTAGTTTATGGAAAGTTGCTGCCTGGAGAATCTGCAAGCGGAAAGGTTGTTTTTGAAGCAAAAAAAGCAGGAGAAAATATTTCACAAAAAGAAAATTCAGATCTGATTTTAATCGATTCAGCAGCAGGAATAGGCTGCCCTGTAATCGCATCCATAACCGGTTCTAACTATGTTATTGGTGTTGTTGAACCCACGCAAACAAGCATAAGAAATTTGGAAAGGGCACTAGAAGTTGTTAAACATTTTGGGGTTCCTTATTCTATAGTTATGAATAAGGTTGGGATCTCAAAAGAATTTGAAGAAAAAATAGAGAACGAGTTTGGGGATAAAATAATTGGAAAAATTCCTTATGATGACAATATTCCTTATTTACTTGCAGAAGGAATCCCGCCAGTTTTAGGAAAAGGAATTTCAAAAGAAAAGCTTAAAGAATTTACAAAGAATGTTAAAGAAATTATTAGGAGAAGATTTGAATGAAAGTTATATATGGACCTGTTCCTTCATGGAGATTTGGGAGATCCTTGGGAATAGATGTAACTCCTGTTGAAGAAAAAACATGCTGTTTTGACTGTATTTATTGCCAACTTGGGAAAACAAAGATTTTAACATCAGAGAAGGATGAATATGTCCATCTGGAAAAAATAAAAAATGAACTTGAAGCAATAAATAAAGAAAATATTGATGTAATAACCTTCTCTGGATCTGGAGAGCCGACATTAAATTCAAAGTTAGGAGAAATGATTATTTTTGCTAAGAAATTTGGTTTCCCAGTATGTGTATTGACAAGTGCAGGATTAATCAATAATAAGGAAGTGCGAAAAGCACTAAATAATGCAGACATCGTTTCTTTGAAATTGGATGCGGCTAGGGGAGACACTTTCCAGAAAATAAATAGGCCATTAGAGGGGTTTTCTCTTGAAAAAATAATTAACGGAATAATAGAATTTAGAAAAATTTACAAAGGGAAACTTTGTTTGCAGATGATGTTTGTGGAAGAAAATAAAAAAGAAGCTGAAGAAATGGCAATTATTGCAAAAGAAATTAATGCAGATGAAATTCAGCTGGATACCCCGAGAAGACCCTCAAAAGTTTCTCCGCTTTCCAAAGAGGAAATGGAGGATATTGAAAAATATTTTAAGGAAATGAATTACATTTCTGTCTATAAAAGAAAAAAGCCTATGGCAAAAGCAATTGATATAAAAGAAACATTGAAAAGAAGACCCGGATTACTCTAAAATGTGAATAAAGCTGTTTTGTTGGAGGAATTTTTGTATGAGTTATCACAGGTTTAGCTAAGTATTAAAATCAGTTATAACTCTAACAAATCATGTGGCCCCTAAATGCATAATTCAGATAAATTCTTTATACTGGCGGATATATACTTGGAACAAATAATCAACAAACGGTTTCTCCTTTTTTGTAAAATCGACTTTTTTGAGAACCAAATAATAACGCATTTTTTCTAAATCAAAAATATTCAGCAATGGATAACCTCGTTTCATAAGTACAAAATTCATTAGAAGCCTTGAAATTCTGCCGTTGCCATCCCTGAAGGGATGTATCTTTACAAACTTAAGGTGCACCAGGGCAGCAAGTTCGAATGGATGCAGTTTGTCTTTTGCATCATTATACCATTCAAAAAATCCATCCATCTTTTTTTGAACTTCTTGGAACACTGGCGGAAAGTAGTTTCCAACCTGCACATTAACATTTCGATAGTGCCCTGCATCAGGCAGAACCCCTTCCATTTCAATGAGACGCAATCCAAGAATCATTTTTTCATTGATTTCTCCATTATAACCGAAAACGAAATCAATGCATTTCTTCATGTTTTTTACTTCTTTAACATCTTTTTTTCTTGCTTTTGCCGGATAATTACCCTTAAGAACAGAATCAGTTTCTTTATAGGTCAAAGTATTTCCTTCTATTGCATTAGTATTGAAGATAAAACTGACAATCTGTTTGCGATTCATTTTCCAAAGTGTTTTGTCAATTTTGTATCTGTTAGAATAACCAGACTTTATTAATTTAAGAATTTTTTGTTGTTGCTTGGTAATAGTTCTTTTAACTATTTGTTTTTTTGCTACATTTCTTTGTGGTGTTGTGCCTAAATACCTTCTAGTTTTCTTCCATTTGTTTTTTCCAACTCTTTTTGATTCAGTAAGATAATAATAGGTTCGCCCATTTATGATTTTTTTTCAACATACGCCATAAATTAGTTAGGGGGCACAGATTAATAAATTTAGGGGTCACACTATGTGTTAATTGCTTAACCTAATTCAGGCCAAGCTATAAATAGAACTTATGCTACACTTCACCTTGGGAGAAAGAGATAAATATGGAGTATGCACCAAAACGAAATCCCTTACTCTAACTTTTTAAATTTTGCCTTTTCAATTGGAAATATGAAAAAATTACTTTTTATTGCTTTATTCTTTTTTTTGTTTAGTTTTTCTTTTGCAGCATCCAAAAACTATGACCCTATAGACCCTACCCCATACAGGGACTGCCTTAATGCAAATAATAATCATTTTTCTGAATGTATGCCTCTACAATGTAAAGGCGATTACATCTATTGTTCCAGCGTGGATTTAGGTATGAAACAACTTATACACTTGGGAAAACCAGTTCCTTCTACCTATTATGAACAATACGATAAGAATTGCGCTAATTTTGCCTATTGCCTTGATTATTATGGGCAATTAAATAATTCTAATGATAATACTAATGATGACAATTCAGGGCCAGACTCAAATAGTGATGATGCAGTTAAAGAACAATTGAAAAAGGACTATTGGGAATGCATATTTGCCCTCATGGTATATAAGCATACGACTTTGTATGCAACAACCGACCAGGGTCAGATTCAGGCAAAATATTATGATGATATTACAGGGCAGCCATGGTATGCAGTTCCAAAATGGCTTTGGAGAAGTGGATGTGCAAATGATTATGTAACAGTTCCTGTGGACATTTGTTTAGCACAGCATTGTAATAATAATTATAAGGCTCCCTTAGAACAAATGGGAGGCTCAATTTCCAAAGCCCAATATGATATAAAACCGGGTTCTTATGTAGAAAAATTAGATGATACTGCAATAAAGATAGATTATGGTTCAGTTCATACCTATACTCCTGGAACTACTATTATTATGCCCAATGGAGGAGTATATCAGCAAAGTGAAGTTATTGCAAATGTCTATGAAGATGGCTCTTCAGATGTGTATTTAATTGAAGGAAAGGCATATTATGTTAGTTTTTCAGGAAAACAAAACACAGAAATTGCTCTTAATTTGCTTTATCCTATTTCTGCAAATGGAGACCTTAATGAGCCTGTGCCATTAAATGAAAATCAATTAGATAAGTGGTGGGAAAATGATGGTTTTAATTTTGACTGGGACAATTCAACGCTCTGCTCTCCCATATTAATCTCACTTGTTGCATTATTGGGGATTATCCGATGCGTTTAAAATATTCTGAATTTCTCGTATGTCATTTGTTCTTCTATCTTCTATTTCCTTAAGCCGGTCACATAAATATGCTCCTAGTCCTGATTCACTACTCGCTACAAGCTCCGCGTTATTTTTTACCTGTTTGGCTAACCTATCTACGCCATTCATACATTCTTCAATTCTTTTATACATTTTTATTTTTATATAGAGTCTTGCAGCCTTTTTATAAAATTCACAGCCTTTACCATAATCTAATGTCTGTTCTGCTTCACGGAAATATAAATCTGCAGCCCGTTTTGTATACCCCATATACGAGTATATATCCCCTGCTTCAACATATCTTTTCTCCACATTAAAAACCTCGGCTACAGCAGTTTTATCCCTTTTATCAATATCTTCTCGTTGAAGATGCCTGTCAATGAATGCCTGCGGAATTCTATCCCCTCTTCCTACGCGCATTCTAATTGCATCCACAACACTTATCTTTTTTTGTGCTTTCAGTTTAGCCATTATAATTATCCCCATAACCAGTTGTTCTCTTTTTCTATATAAATTTAATTCCAAAATTTCAGTTTATTTACTCATAAATTACATATAATTTTAAATATTTTGGAGTATATACTCTATAGTGAGTGATTAATATGAGTGAAAACTTAGATGAAAAGGATTTTGCAATAATCGATGAGCTAAAGAAAAATGCAAGGCTTTCTGAAAAGAAGATTGCTAAAAGAACAAACATTCCTATGACCACAGTTCACAATAGAATGAAAAAACTTGGAGGGCTGGGCGTAATAGAAAATTATACCCTGCGATTGAATTATAAAAAATTGGACCTGCCACTTACAGCTTATGTACTTCTTAAGACCCTGCCGGGAGTAGACCAAAAAGAGATGTTAATCCGAATTTCAAGACTGCCTTATATTCGCGAGGTTGCAATGGTTACTGGAGAGTTTGATATTTTATTCAAAGTAAGGGTTAAATCTATGGAAGAACTTAACAAAACAGTTGTCCAAACTTTGAGAAAACAAAAAACAATTGGGGAAACCAGAACAATGATAAGTTATGAAACAATAGAAGTTCTGTAGTCTTAGAGAACTTTATAAACTTCTCTTCTTAGAACACATATTTCTTCCCCTTGCAATTTGTACCTGCCCTAAACAAAAATTAAATTCTAAGCATATCTTTTAACAAACCAGTTATTGCTGCAATTTCTTCGTCACTTAACTCTCCAATTTTTTTAATAAGCTGGCTTTTGTCTATTGTAGTTATTTGAAAAATTAAAGCAATGCTGTCTTCCTCTAATCCATTTTTTGAATCAGGAGAAAATGACATCCTCTCCACCCTAAAGGGTGGAGTTTTCATTTAATCTAAGTAGTTGATAAGACTCTGTTGCTCTATTCGTGCCTGTTCCATAGTTTCATGCAGTTTGCTAAACTGTTGTTCTTCTACATACCTTTCTACAGTTTCTGAAGTTATTCCACTTATACTTTTTGAAAATTTTCCTCTTGCCCAGAAATGAGCCTTGGGATATCTTTTTCTGAAGTTTGGAAATCTTCTGAAGATTAAATAAGCAGATCTTCCTTTTAATAAATTAAGAGCTTTAGAGCAGGACATGGAAAAAGGAATTGCTGCAAAAATATGAATATGATCCTCTGCTATGGCAATACACTTTATTATAATTCCATATTCATCTGCTACTTTTCTAATCAGATTTTTGATTTCCTTATTTATGTATGCTTTTCTCATGCAGTTATATCTATACTTTGGGCAGAACTCAAAATGGAATTCATTTACTCCAACCATATGCTTTTTATTTATAAAGTTTACACTAATCATGCTATCTTTCTCCGTAGCAGCTTTCTCTTGGAAAATTGTGCGCTGCCTTTGGCAGTGCGCCTGCTACAGGAGTTATTTTTATCAGAAAATATTAGAAATAGAATTTTGGCTGAAATTCATCTACAGCCTAAAGTCTGTAGGTTTCTTTCAGTTTTATACTAACAAGTTATCACCGAAAAGTATATATACTTATTTTCAGTGATAACTATTATGGTCAGAATAACAAAAAGAATTGTGAAAGGAAGGACATATTATTACTTAGAAGAATCAATAAAAAAAGGAACTAAATGGATTAAAGAAAGTATTTATCTAGGTAAAGATTTACCCGGTGATCTAAAACTGACTGAAATTTATAAAAAATTCGAAGAAATGCTTAAGCGCAAAGGCATTTCTGGGATTACACCTCCGTTTACGGAATTCATAACCCGGAATCTTGCCACAAAAATAGAAAAAGCAGTTATGGATAAGTTATTGTTCTTGAATTCACTTTCTTTCAAACAGAGAATTGAATTTATCAAAAGAGAAAGAATAACCTTTGTTACAGATTCAAATGCTATTGAGGGTTCGACTCTAGATTATTGGTTGACAGAAAGAATTCTTTCGGACCAAAAAAGAATCGAAATATTGCAGAAACGAGGAGTAACTATTACAAATATGGATAAGGAAGAGCAAGAAGCACTCAATCTTAACAAGTGCCTGGATATCTATGAAAAATTTCTTAAAAATAAAAAAGAGTTAACTGGGGAAATGATTCTACAACTTCATTGTGTGCTCCTTTCGAAAATAGATGGTTATGAACCATACTGCGGAATTTGGAGACCTGTAAATGTAAGAATCCGTGGTTCAGATCATGTTTTTCCGCATCACCAAGAAGTTCCAAAGCTTATAAACGAACTAATCGATTGGTATTCCAAAAATAAGAATTTAACTCATCCGGTAGAACTTGCTGCAAAATTCCATACTAAATTCACTACAATCCATCCATTCGCTGATGGAAATGGAAGGATGGCAAGACTGATTATGAATTATATTCTTCAAATAAATAAGATCCCATTTACAAACATTCCTCTTCGCAAACGAAGCAAATATATGCGAACTCAAGAGGCGGGTAATAACGGCAACCAAAAATTGTTTGTTCTTTTCTTGGCCCAAGAGATAATCAAACAAAACCAAAAACTGAAATAGCCCCGGTTAATCTCCTAACTTCGTTCCAAGCTATAAATAGAAGGTTCACAAGATTATTTTTTTAATGATCAGCTGGTATACCTGCTTTCTTGAACCCATACATCTCTGCAACCTGCTGGTTTGCTATTTGAATTGGATCTGTTGCTCCTTCTGCAATTAATCTTTCTTTGATTTGGCCATAAGTTAAAGTCAGGATAATAGCTTCGCATGACCCTACAAATTCTCTTGAGAATAAAGTTTTGTCTAATTCATGTTGGTATTGTTCGATCCGGCCATCCATGAACATTTGATATATCCGGCTATCCTGCACCCTGTTAAGTATCCCAGCCATGCTGGTTTGGTGAATATTTCCGAATTCTTCGGGTACTGCATATGCGTATAAACAATTTCCTACATTACCATTCGGACGGATATGAATAGTATCAGGGTGCGTAAATCCTTTGCACCATCCTTTATGCGGACGTTTAGCAGGGTTAAGATCACCAAGGGAAATCTTTTCTAGAGAAGCACTTTGTGTAAACCCGTTAGACCTTGCATTGGCAAGCTGCAGCAGTCCATTAAACTCAATTACATGAGTATTTTTTTCAAAATAGTTTTTATTAGCTTTTTCGCCTTCAGTATTAACCCCACCCATATTGAGCGCAGTTATATCTAAGTCGACTCCTGCTTCTTTGCATATTGCAACTAGTTGTTTAACATTGGAAAAAACCCCTTTTCTACCCCTATTTGAATCAGTTATTTCTTCGTTATATGAATCCAAACTTGTTTGCAAGATAACATTCCCAAATTCCTTTAACTGAGTTACCAATTCTCTCTGTTCTGTAAAACATCCATTTGTAAGGATAGTTATGGAATCTTTTCTCACCGAAATATTTTTAGTGACTCGGATAGAAGCTTCCGCAGCAAGACTCAGCATTTTTAGGACATCATCAACAGTATTCTCATTACAAATATTCCTATCCCCACATTTAATTTGACTTTTTGGCAGAGCCAGCTGACCCATTAATTTTCTCTTTAGGGCTAGAAAAGATTCAGTTTCTAACACATCATCAACGCTTGGGGATGGAATTCCGTACGTATACCTCATTTTTTCTTCAGTTGTAGCATCCTGTAGAACCATAAACTGACTTGCCCATGTTACTAGCTCCAACAAGTCTTCTCGACGTAAGGTTGGTTCTCCCCCAGTTAGCATAATCTCATCGATTCCTACCATAAGAAGCGGTTCTAATGCTCCCTTCAGCTCTTTTACTGATAAGCCGAATTCATCATTTCGTGATCCACCTCTGTAACAATGTCTGCAATTAAGATTACATAATCCAGTTAGTTCTATGATAGCTGAATGGATATGTTTTATGGGGTTTTGTCTTTTAAGCACATTTATTTGTTGAGAGGCAATTTGGAAGGACATGTCCTCTGCGCCCAGTTCTACCAAATTCAATTTTCGGAATTCTTCAATTAAATTAGATTCATAATAATCAAGTCTGGAAGCTCCGCTATTATATTGTTTTAAATATCCAGATTCGTCTTTAACTAAAATTGGTTCGACTTGCGGCAAGTGGTATGGTGCAAACATATTCTTGAATGTGTTCATGGCCCTTTCAGACGGCCAAAGTTTTGCAAGTTTTGCCTGTTTAGATCTAGAATTTACAGAGTATCCTTCGTTAATGTTTACTAAATTAAGCAATGCAAGGTTTCCGAGATTTGTTAATTTAACTAATCTTGAAGTCATATTATTAAATTACGCAGTAAAAATATATAAAGGTTTGTTTTTATGATATTTTATGTTTATAGCTAGGCTGTCGCATAATTAAAAACAACAAATTATATCTTTAACATATCTTTTAACAAACCAGTTATTGCTGCAATTTCTTCGTCACTTAACTCTCCAATTTTTTTAATAAGCTGGCTTTTGTCTATTGTAGTTATTTGAAAAATTAAAGCAATGCTGTCTTCCTCTAATCCATTTTTTGAATCAGGAGAAACTAACAAAGTGTGCGGCAACTTATTTCTATCTAACTTACTCGTAAAAGGTATTACTATCGTCATCTTTACATGGTCTAAATCACGCCATATGATTGCTGGTCTTTCACCCTTTTGTTCGTGTCCTCTAGATCCGCTTAGATTGATTTTCCATATTTCTGCCCTTGCGATATTACTCATTATCTCACTCTTCTGTTCTATCTAAAATCGCTGTATTTTCCCATTCCTTAAATTCAGTTTTTATATCGTTAATTTCGTTTTCACTAAGTTTCAGGAAAAGTTCTTTTGTTTTTGAAATTCCTATCGCTAATTTAGATTCTGGGTAAAATGACTTTAGTCTTTTCAGATTACTAACTGCTGTTTTCTCATCATTATTACATTCTTTTATTAGATATCCATATGTGCTCATTATCTCAAGCATATCTGGATTTAGATGATCACTAATTTCGTACAATTTTGACAATTGTTCCTTTTCTTTCTTGGTTAAGCCGCCACTTGTGTTTGAGTCTTTTATAATGTTCATACCTTCGTACAATTCTTTTGTTAGAGTGGGCGAATAGGGGCCACGGACATATAATGAAAATGAAGATCGATAGCCTAGCTCGGCACCCATTAATTCAAGTAGACAAACAACCTTTTGGATGATTAATTTGTCCCTAAAATTACCCATATCCGGACTAAAATTCATTTCTTTTAAACGCACCAATACTTTTTCTAGCCTATTCATTTTGATTCACCTTTAATTATCTCTTCGAGCCATGAGCGTAATTTTTTCACTTCATTTTTTCCATCTTCTGTAATATTAAATACTGTCAAGTTTTTCCCATCCAAGTTTGTTTTTTCCTCTTTTTTAACATAGCACATATCTTCCAAAACTGCTAAGTTTGAAAAGAGTATTCCATCGTCCATCTCTAGTCCTGCTTTCAAGTCTCTATATGTCGATCCTTCTATGAGCTCTTCTAATGAAAACAAAATTAACATTCGATGCAATGAAACTATCTTTGAATTTACCTTTTTCGATTTATCAACCATCTCAATGATATTGTTTCCCATAATCTATTGTCAATGGACATGTTTAAAAGTATTTCTGCTTATTTAAGTAGTGTTACTTTAAAAATATTATATGTATTTACTTTAAATTTTTGAAGTAATAGAAACGGTAACATAGCATGAAGAAAAGTTCAGAGGCTAATTGATGGGAAATATATTTAGGGTTCATAGAAGAGTATCGGGGCCTTATTAGATTGGCAGAGATTAATATTCCTGAAAAAGGACAACTAGGGTATGGAAGTGCAAAGCGAATTTTGCAAAGAAAAATTGAGGATAGGATAGTAACAATTAAAGAATATAAATTCAGAATAAAGAAAGCAAGTATAAAAAATCTTTTTTTCAGAAATCCAAACTTAAATCAAACGAATATATTTATTATTTCTGTTTTACTAATTAGTGTTGGGTATGATGCATGAAATATGAATTAATAATATTTTTAGCAATTATTTTATTTCTTAACGGTTGTGTTACAGAGTCTGACAAATTCGAAAAAGATCAATTTTCTACTGGATGTGAGTATCTAAACCCCCCTTGCAATGACAGCGAAGAATGTATTAATAATGCCTGTATTTTGAAACTGGATGATAACAACGGGCTTTCATCACAGACTTATAGCCCTAATGATTCAACTGGGCAAGTGGAAAATACCAAAGGCATGAAAATTGTTTTTGAAGATGATTCCTTTTCATTTGAATTTCTAAGGGCTATTACTGGCACTGATATTGGAGAAGGAATTATGACTGCGCGCCGTATTAAAGACGGAGATTTTGAAAGCTGGTATTCTGAATGGTATGCAACCGCTTCCAGAGTACATGCAATTGCCGATGATGCGTTCTTAAAAGGACATAATGTAAGTGCAAAAGAAGCATACCTTCGGGCAAGTAATTATTACCGGACTGCCGAATTTTACCTGCATGGAAATCCCAGTGATCCGCGGATAAGGGAAACTGCCAACAAAAGCAGGGAATGTTTTAGCAAGGCAATTGAATTATCCCCTCTTTATATTGAAGCAGTTGAAATTCCTTATGAAAACACAACATTGCCGGGTTATTTTTACAGTGTTGATAACTCAAATGAGCCCAGGGCAACAATAATAATCCAAACAGGTTATGACGGGACACAAGAAGAGCTTTATTTGGAAGCTGTTGGGGCAAACGAGCGAGGGTACAATGCGCTCACATTTGAAGGCCCGGGGCAAGGCCGTGTGATACGAGAGCAGGATCTGCCGTTTAGGGCAGACTGGGAAAATGTAATAACTCCTGTTATCGACTATTTGGTTTCCCGTCCAGATGTAAAAAAGGATAGGATAGCACTCTATGGAATCAGTTTGGGTGGCTATTTTGCACCGCGTGCTGCTGCCTCAGAGCATAGAATTGCCGCTCTGATAGCAAACGGAGGGGTGTTTGATCCAATTGAGCCTACACTGGCAAATATGAAAATCAGTTCAAGAGAGGAACTGGCAGTGATTATTGCTGAAAATCCAGAACATCTTAATGCGCAGGTTCGAAAATTAATGAATGTAAGCACCTCCCTGCGTTGGTTTTTTGACCAGGGAATGTACACATTTAAGGCAGATACACCAAGCGAATTTCTGTCCAAATATTCCCAGCTTACAATGAACGGGCTTGCTGAAATGATAACCTGCCCCACGCTTGTTATAGATTCTGAAAATGATCACATGCTTTCCGGTCAGCCAGAAAAGCTTTATAATAACTTGAAATGCGAAAAAACATTCATTCTTTTCAAAGCCGAGGAAGGTGCAGGCGAGCATTGTCAGGAGGGTGCAATCTCACTTTCCAACCAGCGAATTTTCGATTGGCTTGATGAAACCTTTGCTGAGATGGATGGCAGCTGATTTATTTTTCCTGAAATTTAGAAGACGAGCGATTTGATCATTAATATAAACAAGCTATTGCTCCAACCCTCCATTATTTTATGCATCGAATAATTGGAATCATGATTTGTAAGAGCAGAGATTAAAAACCTTATTCTATCTAATAAATTGGTGGTGTTGTGCGTTTATTGGTTTTAGTATTATTATTTTTAACCGTAAGCAATATGATGTTTACAGGATCTTATGGTGTAGGTGGATCTGATACTAATCTCAATAAACAGGGAATTGATGAAAATAGAGCTAAAAATGAAAGCAGTACTGAAATTACAAATCAAGCCCAGATTCATAATCAAACGCAAAACCAAATACACAACCAGACTCAAGAGCAGTTGCAAAACCAAACATTAGAAACGAATCAAACAGATGGAGTATTAAAACAAATTCATCAGTTAAATGGTTCGATTACTATTCCACAAGGATTACGAATCAAAATTGAAGCGCATAACCATATAATGAATTTTGGCAATGAAACTCAGATTATGTTAAATGAAACATTTCAGTTAAATCTGAACCTTAATGGCAAAAATAAATCCTTTACTTTGAAATTCACGCCGAATGGAATAAGTATAACCGATGAAGGTATTACAGTTCAGACGAATGAAACATTGGAGATAGACAACGAAACTCTTAAAATAGGTGGAAAATTTATTAGTGTGATGCCATCAGATCTCCCAGAATTAGTCAGGACACGAGAAATAAGTTCTGTAATTCTTCAGGTTACATCTAAAAACCCACTGTACATCCTAAATGCAACAAAGAAAGCAAAAGTATTTTGGATCTTTGATACGGATATGAAAACAGAAGTAACAATTGATGCAAATACCGGTCAAATCATTTGCGAAAATAAGCCTTGGTGGGCGTTTTTAGCCAGTGTTTTGGAAGAATAGTTACCTAAAGAACATATGGAAGGAAATAAATTAAATAGATGAAGAAATTTCAAAGTTCAAATCATTTGTTTAAACTTATGTATTTATATGTTTTTCTTTCATATGTTTATATATGGTTTTACATAAATCACCCAGAACCCAAGGTCAGCTTTATAGATTGGTATCTTCAATTCCCCCATTTAAACAATATAGAGAACTTTCTTTAGATCTTCAAAAAAGGACAACAAGAGAATTGGAATCAGGTCTAAATATGTCTGATTCGATTCTGCATGATGAAAAATTCCATATTGCATTCTTACGTTTGCTGAAAAGCAAATCAAAAAATATAGTTTCTGCTTTTGAAAATATCTCAAAGGGAAGTAATAAAGAGAATGCAATTTATGAATTGACCTCATCAATTCCTGAACAGTTAAATGGCCTTATTAAACTTTCATTAATTTCAAGAAAGCCCGGTGACTATCTTACTCTTATTGCAAATCTAAACCCCCTAGATGTTGCAGATGCTATAATGCTCTGCACTGGGTTTATCGGAAGAATGAAATACTGCATGCATAAACTTTCAAAACAGGATTTAAATGAAAGGGAATCAAAATCCTGGAAATTTGGCATTGTTAACAAAGGTGATAAATCAATAAAAGAGGAATATACGCCAAACTCTGTGATTGGTACAGGAGTATTTTTATTTGAAGACAGGTATAAAAGATTGGAACTTGTTCCATTTGATAGTTGGGTTAATTTTGGCGGAATCAAAGGCTATCTCTTAAGAAATTCAAAATTGATGGCGCAGGCAAATTTAGGTGGATCTGCATTGGATTGGTCTTATTTTGTAATAAATGATAGCTTATCAAAGCCATCGGTTTATCAAAAACAAAAGATTCAGCACGAACTTCAACATATTTTTGACTATAGGTTTGGAATAGAAGGAGATCATATAACACATGAATATCGTGCAATGCTTGCAGAACTTGCCTTTGCCAGGCAGGCAAGCAGAACGCTTCAGCAAAGACATAACTTTTTGCATTCCAGACAGCATCCAAAAAAGTTTATAGATAGTGTTATGGCGATAAGTTTTTTGCTCTCTCAATTTGGAGGTTTGGATGATCCTATATGGCAGGAAAAAAAAGATACTTTACTCCGCAAACAGGCAGCAGAATTGCTTGATGCAGCATATCTTGGGATATGCGGCCTTAAATATGAGGAAATTCTTTATCCAATTGAAAATGCAATACAGATTAAATAATAGCTAATGGGGCAAATGATCTTTGGACAGCTATTTCTTTACGCACGCGATCCACTATGTTAAAGAGCCGGTCTCTCACTATTTCAATTTGCTCTGCGTCTTTGGGTGAATAAGCAAAGACAGTTTCATTTGGAATAGTTGCGAAAGTAATTTTGCCTTCATTAATTTTTTCTGCAAGTTTTCTGCAGACAGCAGCTTCCATTTCTATGAGTTCACAGGCCAATTCCAGCTTTATTAAGGAATTTTCGCTTACTATGGGAAATAACGAATCTTTTTTTGCAGATTTTTTATTTAAGGGTAATTTTTCTGGATTTTTAGAACTGCATAACAATGCAATCATGGATTTTAGATGATAATGAAATTTTTCAGATTTTATCATTTCCCAAATTTTATTTTCCCGCGCTTCGAATTCTTGTTCTAATAATGGACTTTTTGTTTTCATAAGCTGTTTTATGCGTTCTCGGTCTTTTGGGTTAATTTGATTTGAGAAATTGCATCTGCCTTTTTTCCTAAGTTGAACCATGTGATAAGAATGTTTCAAATAATTTATAAAGCTGATTTTGATTCATTAAATTTTATCTAACATATGCAGTCATGCTGAAAAGTTAATATTGTTTCATCGCTGATTTCTTTTATGGTTCCATCGTATAAAACCTGATATCCTGTTTTCCAATATACTCCGTAACATGGGCACATTATCCAGTCGGCATGAAGTATTGTAACTTCATAGCCTCCCTCAATTTCTTTGGCATTTGTAATTCCGGCCAATGGAGCTTCTTCAATACTCATCCGGATATTTAACCCCTCGTGAAGATAAACATAAATAATCGCTTCATTGGGACTTTCTATTGGTATAAAATATTTTTCAAGTTCTGATTTGGTTTTTATCTCGCTATACTTTTTGCCATCATAAATTATGTAGGTTACAACCATATCCTTGCCTGGGTGTCCTCCGATAGTATAAAAACCTGAAGAAAAGCCGCCAAAGGTATTTCTTGAACAGGTCCAGAACACCAAATTACTAAAATTTACCTCGTGGTTTACCCCATATTCGCATAAAAATTCCAATTCCAAAGTTTCATCTGTTTTTAAGTTGGTGTAATTTATAGTCTGATTGCCAAGGTCTGGAGGATTTGGGGGATTTATGCATCCTGCCAGAAATAGCATCCCAAAAATAAGAAGAAGATATAACTTCATAACTTAAGTAATCCTTAACGATTTATAAATATTCCATAATTATCAGAATATAAAATTTTTAAAATATACTCTACCAATTTTATTTTTATTGCCTTCTGATTGCCTGCAGCATGCAGAACCTAAAGTATCCTGTGTTTTTACAAGAAAATAAAAAAAGATTAGACTTTTTTTACATTTTTTGCTCTTGGGCCTCGTTCACCTGCTTCTACATCATATTCTACAACATCGCCGGTTGAAAGTGCAACTCCACCATCAATTGAAGAAGTGTGGACATATACATCTTTGCCATCATCGCCGGTTATAAATCCAAAACCGCGTGCTGTGTTAAACATTTTTACTTTCCCTTTCATCAAAAATCACCTTATTTTATATTACATACGAAAGAAGAATTATTAAAATTATCGGACACGAAAATTTATCTGTGCAATTTTTACCTGATGCAAAGATTTGGACACTCATGCAATAGATTAAAATAAATAATGGAATTAAATAGAATAGAGATGAATGGCGAAAAAAACAATTGAGAAAATAACCCCATATATAATTTTATTGATTATCGGCATATTTCTATTGCTCTTATTTTCAATAGTCAGGACAAGTGTATTTGGGCAGGTGGATGACGAGCAGCATATTTATTTTGAAATAGTATTTCTATTGCTTTTGGCAGTGCTTGGGGAACTGGCAGTAATATATACAAAACAGCCTTCGGTTATGATATTAATGGTGATTGGGATATTAATAAGCCCGAGTTTCATTTCGATTTTTTGGGATGCAATCAGCACAATAAATTTCCCGATTATAGAACTGCCAACAGAAGCACCGGAAATATTAAAAGATCAGGGAGTCTTGCATGTTTTTGCCCAGCTTGGTGCGATTATTTTATTATTTAAGGTGGGGCTGCATAACAAAATAGAGAATATTTTTTCAAGAGAAAACCTAATTGTTGCAGCACTTGGGGTGGTTGTTCCTTTTGTTGCAGGGTATTTTTATGCAATAAATGAAGGGGGAAGTTTTGCATATTCCATGTTTGTTGGAGCAGCATTAACTGCAACATCTGTAGGGGTAACTGTTGCAATATTAAAGGAATTTAAATTAATGCAGGAAAATTTCGCCAAAATAATAATAGGGGCTGCAATTTTAGATGATATTTTAGGGCTTTTGGTCCTGTCATTTGTAATAAATGTTACGGGCGTGAGTGGAGAAGCATCTACAATATCTCTGCTGACAACACTTGTCATGGCATTTGTATTTCTTGTTGGAAGCGTTGCAGTTGGAAGTTATTTTATAAAATATCTTGACCGAAAAGAGCTTAGCGCAAGAAGATTTCTTCTGGTTCTGGCGATAGTTTTATTTTATGCATATGTTGCAGAATTCATAAGACTTTCTGCAATTGTAGGAGCATTTATGGCAGGGGTAATGATAAACCAAAGCAGGCACTTAAAAGAAATCGAAGAAAAAACATACGGTCTTGAGATGCTTTTTATGCCAATATTTTTCATATCCCTAGGGATGATGATGGATGTTAATTCATTAATGTTGTTTTTTGTTCCAATAATTATAATTTCAATAGTCGCACTGCTTACCAAAGTTGTTGGGTGCGGATTTGGAGCAATGCTTGCAAAATTAAAAACAAACGAGGCACTGGCAGTTGGTTTTGGAATGGCGCCAAGAGGGGAGGTTGCACTAATTATTGCAGCAATAGGCCTTTCAACAAAAGTATTAGATGTTTCAGAGTATTCAATTATTGCCACTATGGCCCTTTTGACAACAGTGTTGACTCCGCCCATACTGCAATATTTCATTGAAAAAATAAAAAAAGAAAATCAGGTAATTAGTTCAAGCTGATTTTCTGCAACCTGAACAAGAAATGGACCTAAAAGAGGGTGATCATACCTTGACATTACTGCCTGAGATATAAATGATTGCCTCATTTCATTGGTTGAAAAGTAGGATAGCTCAAGATTGGAATCTTTTAAAAGAGAATATAAGCCGGTATGGCATTCTCCTCTGAAAACAATAAAATCGGATTTGGATGTCTGAGAAACTGAGATTATATATTCTGCAAGGAGAGAATCTCTTAGAAAAGAATATTCTGCAAGAGCACGGATATAACTCGAAAGAATTAAAACTTGTTGATCTTTATTTGAAGTTTTTAGATCTGCAAGTCCTTGCATGGCAAATGAAAGCTCCCAGTTTCTTATAATCACTTCCATATCTGCTGGTTCAAATCTTACAATAACACTTCCATGCCTTTTGGAATTTTCAGCAATAATTTCATTTTTGATTCCAAAATAATCAAAACTAATGTTTGGAGGGACTTGTCCTCCTGAAATAAAATCATCAAAATATGCATTTCGGTCGTTTATAAAACCCTGAAGACGGATATTTAGGTTTGGATCTAGAATTCTTGATGAAAAATCCCTGATCATTTGAATTTTTTCTTCTGTTGATAATGTTTTAAACGGATAATCCTGTGCAAACTCAAAAATAAGATAGGTATTCCTTTTTTGCAAAGGTGGTTGTTTAAGAGCTGGGATAGCATACTCTCTAAAAAAATGAATATTTCTTGGCAGACAGGATTTTTTTGAACCGTGATTTCCAAATAGCAAAAGAACTTTTGATTTTTGCATAAATGTATTAGGATTAACACATTTTAAAAAACTTCCCAAAGATATGTTTTTATAAATTATCTCCAAGTTACTTAAATGATGAGAGTTAGGGCAATTTGTTTTATTCTGATGATTCTGTTGTTTTTTGGCTGCGTTCAATATGAGTATGGCCAAAAAATAGATGAAACTGGAGCTTCAAAAGTACAAATAATTGCAGATTACAAGCAAAAGATATTGCAGGATTCAGAGGCAAATGGAATCGAATACCAAAAAGCACTAGGAGAATTTATTAACGATAAAAATAAAAGATGTGAAAAAATAAGAACAGAAAAAAACGCATCGTGCATCGTTGACGGATCAAAAATAATAATTTCAGCAGATATTTTTGGCACAAATGAATTTTACTCATTTGAGGCAACGCAGGAATTCACCCAAACGATATACCTAATTGAAATAAAAAAAATACCTTTCATTGATTATGTTCAGGACATCCCAGTAAGGGAGATAAACCTTGAAAAAAATGAGATTGAGTGGGAAACGGCCCAAAATATAAAAAAGGAGAGCGGAATCAGCGCAAAATACTCGATAGAGGTTCCGGGTAAAATTGAAAAAATAGAGACAAATCTTTCCGGAATAGGGTATGAAAATAAGCTTGTATTTGATATGTTTGATATGGTAAAAAATCCTTCAAAAATTAAAATAACTTCCAAAAAAACAAGCACGGAATATGTTTATGGGATACTTATAATTATAGTGATTGGATTTATTTTACTGACTTATTTTATAATACAAAAACAACAGCAAAAAGAAGCAGAAGAATAACGCTTTTTGACGAACTGGTTTTTAGGTAGATTTAAAAATAAAAATGGACAGATAATAAGTATATTTTTGTGATGATTATGGCAGGTATTATAGGTTATGGAGCTTGCGTTCCAGTTTATAGAATAAAAAGCGGGGAGATTGCAAAAACATGGGGAGAGGACCCGGAAAGAATTGCAGAAGGGCTTGGGATAAAAGAAAAAGCAGTTGCAGGTCCGGATGAAGACAGCGTCTCGATTGGAGTTGAAGCTTCAAAAAATGCAATTTTAAGGGCAGGAATTGATCCAAAAAAAATAGGTGCAGTTTATATGGGTTCAGAAAGCCACCCTTACGCAGTAAAACCATCATCAAGCATAATTGCAGAAGCAATCGGTGCAACACCATCCACTACTGCAGCTGATTTGGAGTTTGCATGCAAGGCAGGAACTGCTGCAATTCAGATGTGTATGGGGATGGTTGATTCAAAAATGATTCAATACGGGCTTGCAGTAGGTTCAGATACTGCGCAGGGAAGGCCGGGAGATGCACTTGAATATTCTGCTGGATGCGGAGGTGCAGGATTTATTATTGGATCGAATAATGAATCCGTTGCAATAATTGAAGATACTTATTCTTATACTACTGACACTCCTGATTTTTGGAGAAGGCCTAAAGCAGATTATCCATCCCATGGGGGAAGATTTACAGGCCTTCCTGCATATTTTAAGCATGTGGAAGGTGCAACATTAGGACTTCTTGAAAAAACCGGGGAAAAACTGGAAGGATTTGATTATGTTGTATTCCACCAGCCGAATGCAAAATTTCCAATGACTCTTGCAAAAAAGATGAAGATTCCAAAGGAGAAACTGCTTTCCGGATTGATTTGCCCTATGATTGGAAACACTTACTCTGGTGCCTCGATGGTTGGACTAGTCGGGGTATTGGAAATTGCAAAACCTGAAGACAGGATACTTGTTACTTCTTTTGGAAGCGGTGCTGGCTCTGACTCGTTCTCGATTACTGTTACTGATAAAATAGAGGATAGCGTGAAAAGGGCAAGAACACTCAAAGAATATATTGAAAATAAAAAATATATTGATTATTCAACTTACATAAAATACAGGGGGAAATTAAAAGGATATTGAATTTATTCATTCTTTTAGATATCTTCATTTTTCAAATAGTCAGATTCCTTTGCATCTTCGTCAACAAGCTGAAATTGAAGCCTAAAAATCAGAAATCTGTTGTGTCTGCTCATTTTGTTTAGCACCTGGCTAAATATTTGAAAAGCCCCATAAAAAGAATAATTACCAAAAAAAGATTTTAATAGGAATAAAAAAACCCAAAACTCCTAAACTCAAAACACAAAATTATAAATAAAATATGGGCCTGCGGAGATTTTCAATAACCAACGGACAAGAAACCCCGGATGATTTTTGGAACACCAAAAGATGTATTTTGAACTCCGGACTTCTGGTTAACCCAAAACCAGTTTAATGGTTTGTATTAAAGCAGGTCATATAAGACCAGCGCTCTAACCTGGCTGAGCTACAGGCCCATAATAGAAATAGAATATTATAAGAAAGAAATAAAAAGGGTTGAGAAATAGTGCTATTTTAAATTAATTATTATACAAAATAAATAGATATGGCACAAATGCTTGTCCAGAATAAGCCGGATTTTGACAAGACTCCTGAGAAGGTATACGATAAGTCTTACATTGGCCCTATCTGGTCTAATATAACTATTGGAATTGCAGGAATGCCTAAACGGGAACAGGCAATAGAAAAAATGAATACGTGCATTTCTAATTTAAAAAAAGCAAAAACTGCAGACGAAGTATTTAATGCAATAAAACCAATAGTAGAAATGATAAGAATAATTGGGGACCAAAATGAGATTGGCTATTGGAATTCAAATATTACATACAGTCTTGATAATGCAATCAGGCATAAAAAAATAAACTGCGCCTCTGGAAATGCAATGCTTGGAAATATTATCGATGAAATGATGCAGAAGGCTGGAAAATCGGATTTTAATGTTGATATTGCAATGGTCGGCTCGATTGATAATTTGGACCGCATCTGGTCTGGAACCAATGAGGCATTCCATTGCATTGTCAGAGTATCATATAATAAAAAGATAAGATATTTTGATGCACGGACAGTGGATGATTTTAATTTCGATATAATGCCTGACAATAAATCAAAAAACACAGCATATATCGATGTGGATGTTAAGGGTATGCCTGTTAGATATATTACATATAGGATTACTGATTTTGTTAGCCTTAAGGGTTTGGAAAAATATCTCGAGCTTGCACAAAAACAGGGAGTGGACAATAAACTGGTGACATACATTGATTTGGAAAATACTCCGGCAGCCCTTGTCAGAAATTTAAATTTAACTGAAAAACAAATCGGATTTCTTGGTTTTTATGATCTGGAAAGATTGCAGGAAATAAAATCCCCTCTCACAAGAATACAGGTAATTTTAACTGCAATAGAAAAAACAGCAGATGACAACAAATTATATCTGCTTTCAGATTATCTAAATGTATTAATACTGGACCTGCAAAATGAAGGGACTCTAAAAGATATAGGCAATTCCCTGGATTTAACAAGACAATTGGGCGCTTTAAGCAAGGCATATTGGTATATGGATGATTTAAGGAAAAATGGAATTGCCGGATTAATTATATTTGCAATAAACAACAGAAGAATAGATGGTTTAGATAAAGAAGTGGTGGTGGAATCGGCAAAAATACTTTTAAATTTAGAAGTTATTCCTGCAAACGCATATGCGATGTTTAGATATCGGGAACTTTTAAAAAGAATGGATATGCAGGATAGCGAAATATTCAACACACTTACAGAAAAGTTGGATGAACAATTAAACAAGGAACACGTAGGGGTATTACAGCTAGATAAAATTGAACCAGAAGCTACCGATGTCTCACAGATTCCTGAAAAAAGATGGCAGTATGCAGATATAATAATCAAAAATTTATTATTGGGGCAGAAATCTAAAAACAATGAACAGACTAATGATGCAAAAAACTTATTGACTCAATTAGAAGATAATTCTCCGGGCAAACAAAAGAGAGTTGAAGCTGCTTTTGAAAAATTGAAAGGATATAAAATCTAGCCTGTAACTATTTGGGTGATATCGTCAAAAATTTTTTGTTTGGCTGCTCTGTTATTCCAAGAATCGATTAAATTAAAATACAGGGAACGAATTTTCAAATTAGAATGCTTTGCAAAGGTTTCATTAAGACAAGCCTCATATTCTGTTTTGATTTTTCCTCCTAAAAAATCATCCATGATATAAGACTCAAATAAAAAATCCCCCCTTGCATTATCTGAGAGCGAGAGAAATGTCAGTATGCCTATTACTGAAACATTGGAATCATTTTGAAGGTGGGTAACACCATATACGAAAAAATCCAAAAAGCCCCTAATGGGCAGGTCTTTTATATTCTGGGCTTTCTTGACAGCATTCATTATTGAATCATAAGCGATTTGTTTTTCTTTTTCATTAGATATTAACAGGAGAGTGTTTTCAATTTTTCTGGAAAAATCACCGCCCTTTATACAAAAGTCATTCCAGTCTTCAAAAGAAATTGAGTTAAGTTCTTTTATTGAATTCTCAAAAAGATATTTGGAGGATTTTACTATTGTTTCTGTCTTAACACTTCTATCGGGAGGGATTGAAAAAGACCGAGTAATGCTGCTATCTGAAGATGCACATAAAACTACTGTGGCAATAATTGGAATAATGATTTTGCGCCCTAGTTTCATGTGTTTTAATATGAATAGGTATGTTTTTAAATAGTTGACAAATGAACCTTTTTAAATAAACCTTATTAATATAAATATATTTTATTGGAGATTAATTTTTCAATAAATTAATGCGATCGTAGTCTAGCAGGTTTTTAACATCTTTTGGTTAAATGTCTGGACAATGGTAGGATGCAAGATTGCCAATCTTGTGACCCGGGTTCAAATCCCGGCGGTCGCAATCAAAAGCCTTGGTGTGTTTAATGGATTATGAATATATTAGGGAAAAACTGGATATTTTGCCTGTGAAGGATTTGATCCCTCACGAAGAAAGAATAGCGCCAAATGTATTAAGGCTTCAGGAGGCAATGCTCAATATTGGACAATTAGTGGACCCGATTATAATTGACAAAAAAACAAATGTAGTTTTAGATGGAAACCACAGGCTTAAGGTCCTTGAGATAATACGAGTTCCGAATTCGATATGCCAAATGGTTGATTATTCTGATAAACGAATTGAATTAAAGGGATGGTATCCTGCATCAAATAAATTAAAAAAGGAGCTTTTTGAAAATACCGGAATAAAACTTGAAAAAGTTGATTTCGGGCAGGGAAAACAAGAAATTGAAAATAAGAAAGCTGCATTCATGCTCAAGGAAAATGGAAATAGTTATCTGTTAAACCCCGGGAATTATTCCCTTGATGAACTTATAACTGAACAGCAGAAAATAATTGACAAAATAAGTGGAAATGAATTTGCATATGTTGCAGATGATTTAATTCCTGATGATTTTATTGACCCAAAAGGGGTTTTATTTAGAAAGACCTATACAAAAGAAGAGGTAATTAAAAGGGCATTATCGAAAAAATTATTTCCTCCAAAATCAACAAGGCATTTGATTCCGGACAGAATTATAAGATTGAATATGAGGCTTGGATGGCTCCATCAGGATAAAACAGAAGCAATGGATTATCTGGAAAGATTGTTAAAAGACAGGGTTTATGCAGGAAATGTAAGAAGATATTTTGAACCAGTAATTGTAATATATTAGATATTGAGGTGAGTTATATGATTTTATTAGGGCCAGGGCCTGTTTATGTCCCAGAGGAAATACGCAGGGAACAAAACAAAGAAATGATTACACATAGAAGCGGGGAATTTAGCGAACTATATAAAAATTTAGTTGAGAGATTAAAAGGATACCTTAATGCATATGAGGCGCATATCCTCACAAGCTCTGGGACACTGGGCCTTGAAGCATTAATTCTAAATATTGTAAAACCTGATGAAAAGATAATCTGCCTTACGAACGGGGAGTTTGGAAACAAGCTTGGAAAAACTGCTCAAATTTATGCAAATGCCCAAATTCATTCAATAGATGCAGGAACGGGATGGAATCTTGAAAGGGCAAAAAAAATAATAGATGAATCAAATGCAGCTGCCATTGCAATGGTTTACAATGAAACTGGCTACGGGGTTAGAAACCATGTAAAAGAAATAATTAAATATGCAAAATCAAAAGGAATGTATACAATACTTGACTGCATTTCAGCCTGGCCTGGAACTCCAATGGATATGAAAGAATACGGGCTTGATGGATTTGTTACCGGATCCCAAAAAGGGCCCTCCTGTCCTCCGGGGCTTGCATTAATTGGATTAAGCAGGGATGCATCCGAAAGGATTGCATCAAGAGATAAAATCCCCAGTTTTTATTGCGATTTAAGAGAGTATAAGAAAAGATATGAGAAGGATTTTCAAACTCCCTTTACTCCTGCAATAAGCTTAATGTGGGCGCTTAGAAAATCATTTGATTTGCTGGATAAAGAAACTATCCCAAAGGTGATTGAAAGGCATAAGGAATTATCAGGATATGTAAGAAAAAGAGTGTCTGAAATTGGATTTGAATTGATCCCTGAACCCGGATTTGAATCATATACAGTAACTGCATTTAAGGGAGGAGAAAATCCAAAAGAAATAAGAAAAAAATTAAAAGAAGAATATGGAATAATAATTGTCGGCTGCAAAGGAGTGTATACAGAAACTGGGCTGAGAATTTCAAATATGGGCCATGTCACAAAAGAAATGCTGGATAAATGCTTAAATGCCTTGGAAAAGATAAAGAAAGGTTAAAAAATCCTTTCAGAATAATAAACTGCAGCGACCATAAATGAAAAGATTAATTGCAGTAAACGGATTATTTACATTCATATCTACCTGCCTTGCAGTGATAATACCCCTTTATCTATTGAATAATAATTTTGACCTCTCTACGATAGGATTTATCTTATCAATTGGCCCGTTGTCTTTTTTAGTTTTAAGGCTGGTTTTTTCGGTTGCTGCAGACAATCTTGGGACCCGGCATATAAATATTTTAAGTTCATGCTCAAATGCAATATCCATAATTGTATATGCAATAGCAAATTCCCCTTTGTTTTTTGGGTTGGGGATAATTATCGAAGGAATAAGAAATGCTTCGTTTTGGGCTGTTGCAAGAACAGATATAATACACAATACTAAAGAACATTTAGAAGAGGCTCTTGCAAGATATGCATTCATAAGGCAATTATTTGACGGGCTTGCAAGAGTTTTTGCAGGAGTGTTTATAACATATCTTGCATTTGAAGGCTCATTTCTTTTATTATTCATTTTATCAATAGCGTATATGTTATTGACAATGAAATCAAAAAATCTGAAAATGCAGAAAAGATATGAAAAAATGCATTTTCTTGACAGGATATTTAAAAAAAGATCATTTGTATTCTGGCATGCCTCTTTGCTTGAGCTTTTCTTTTTTCTTGCATCAAATACTCTTTTGGTTTTATTATTGCCCTTATATTTAAAGGCAGGAATGAATTTTTCATATGAAGAAACAGGAGTTATGCTTGCAATATTTTCCCTTGCAATTGCAACAGGTGCTTTTGTATCAATGAGATGGCATTTGAATAAACGGGGACTCATAATTGTAACATTTGGAATGGTTCCGTTGTTAGTGCTGCTTCCATATTTCACATCAGAAACAATATTGATACTTGTTCTAATTGCACTTGCAAACGGATGCGGGTATGTAGTAGTGGAATATATCGTTATGGACCAGATATACCGCAGTAAAGATATATCCACAGACCTTGGGGTCTTGTTTGCACCTTTAAAATTGGGGGAGTTTATTTTGTTTGCATTAAGCGGGGTAATAATCAATCGTTTTGGATTTGGGGCAATGTTTTTTATTTGCGCACTGAGTATGGCCCTCTTTGTAATTTTCGGGCTTTTAGCACTTAGAAAACCAGTAAACAATCAGATTATCTAGAAAAAACGGGAAAAGATAATAATAAATATAAAATTGTTCAATTTAATTCGGGTGTCTTAAATGAAAATATTAATTTGCGATAACATGGAGGAAAAAATCGTAAATAAGATCAAAGAGCTGGGGGAAGTGGAATATAAACCTGAAAATTTAATCGAATCAGTAAAAAATGCAGAAATAGTTATTGTCAGAAGTGCTACAAAAATAACAAAAGAAGTAATAGAGAATGCCCCAAAGTTAAAAGCAGTGATTAGAGGAGGGGTCGGGCTTGATAATATTGATCAGGAGTACTGTAAAACAAAAGGAATAGCTGTGTATAATACCCCCGGGGCATCAACAAATGCTGTTGCAGAGCTTGCAATTGGGGTTATGCTCTCTCTTTTTAGAAATATCCCAAGGGCAGACCGGGAAATGAGAAATGAAAAATGGATAAAAAAAGAATTGACTGGTTTTGAAGTATCTGGAAAAACACTTGGAATAATCGGCTTTGGAAGGATTGGGTCTCTGCTTGCAAAAAAGGCAATTGCACTTGGAATGGAGATAATTGCATATGATCCGCGGGCAAGCCGGGCAGATGGCGTGACATTCCTGCCGCTTGATGAATTGTATGAAAAGGCAGATGTTATAAGCCTTCATACTGTTTTGGTTCCTGAAACAAGGGAAATGATAAATGAAAATTCTATTTCAAAAATGAAGAACGGGATTTATATTCTAAATCTTGCAAGAGGGGAACTGATTAATGAAGATGCGCTTTATGAAGGATTGAAAAGCGGAAAAATAAAAGGTGCAGGGCTTGATGTATTTTCAAATGAGCCTTATAATGGAAAATTATTGAAACTGGAAAATGTGGTTTTAACCCCTCATATCGGAGCTGGGACAAAGGAAGCGCAGGGAAAAATAGGAGAAGAAATTGTTGAAATAATAAAAAAAATTAACGACTCAGACGAATAGGTTTTTTCTGTTTCGGAGGATTTGGAGAGTTTTTCTTAGTTGGTCTAACTGTAAGCCCATCTCCAGCAAGTGGATTTTTAACATCCCCTAACTTTAAGTCTTTTGTATATTGATAGGCAAGATTAATCAATTCTCTTTCTGCTGCTGCTCTTACTGAATATGGAGCATTACTATCTTTAGCAAGAGATTTAAGACCTATAGGACCAGAGTGAGAATCATTTAGATATGCCTTAATTGCAGCCATTCCTGCATATTCCCGTACAACCTCTAGAAAAGATGGATCTAGGCACATTTCTTTAAGATAAAACGCTCCGCTGGTAGAATCCTCAAGATATAATTTAACTGCAGTTCTTCCTGCAGCCTCCCGTACAGCATCTGGTAAATCTTTGTTGGCAGCCATAAGTTTAAGACCAAAAGTATTGCCACCACATATTCTATAGGCAGAAATTACTGACATTCCTGCGGCATATCTTCCTTCATCAGTTTTAGAATTATCTGAAGCAAAGGATATAAGTGCTGGATAATCTTCACTTTCTTCATACGATTTAATTTGATTCTTTTCATAATTTATGAGATATTTTTTTGCAGTTTCTATTACTCTCTCAGAAAGAGAATTATCTCTTAAAACCTCATACAATTGCCCATAATGTCTAGTATCAGATAATTCATTAACTAGTTCCAATCCTGCTTTTTCTGCCATATCATAGTGTTGGCTATATGCAGCTACGATCCAAAGTTGTTTTATTCTATCTGAATTCCATGCCATATAAATCACAAAAGATTGTTGTCTGGAAGTATTTAAAAAGGTATCATTTTATCCAATATTAACCACAATATACATTAAACTCATTATATTCAATTTTTTATTTCCAATTCTTCTGAAAACTTATTCAATCTTATAAATATAATTAATGCAGAAATAAGTGTCAAAATTCCGCTTAGAATTAAAGAGTAGTCATGCCCATAGCCAAATCCGATATAGGAAAATAAGAAGCATCCCAAAATGGAACCAATGGTTGTAATAACTGCAAATACCCCAAGGCTTCCTCCAACTCTTTTTTGAGGAAAATAATCTTTCAAAAAAATAAAGAATGCGACAAGATATATTGCATCCCCTACCTCGTGTATTATCCTGAAAAGAAATGAGAGATATAAATTATCAACTGCCATAAAGATATGCCCAACCCCGGATAATAAAAAGGAAACTGCATAAAAAAAGAAAACATTTTTTGAATTTATTTTTCTTGAAAAAAATAACGCGGCAAATGCCATTATAAGGATTGAAAAACCCATATAAAGCCCCATTGACCAAAGATCTAATCCAAGATTTTCCTTTAAGAAAAGGGTATATGAAATATTTTCTGCGCCAAAATGAAAAGAATAAAAAAACATTGCAAGGCCTATGAAAAAAACCGCAACGGATTTTACATCATGGGCATAATCTGATAATTTAGTTTCATCAGGCTTTATTTTTGGCAGAAAATATGATAAAGGTGCGATTACTGCAAGAATTATTGCAGTATAAAAAAACATGGACTGGAAGGTAATATGTGATAAAAAGTATCCTGCGCCAATTATTCCTGCAACTGTTCCAAAATACATGAATAAAAAATAATTTCCAATCAGTTTGTTCTTATTTTCCGGCTGGGATTTTAAGACGATGTTATCAAGGCTGGTTCTGCTTAAAAGCTGGCCCAATCTGAATATAAATATCAGGATTGTGAGAACAAATATCTCTGTTGCATATGTCATTCCAAAAAAGAAAACAAGAAATATAAGAATTGAAGAAAATGCCAAAAACCTGAGATCTGTTCTATCACAAAGGATTCCAACCGGAGCTGACAATAAAAGATTTACAAGAAACCCTATCGAAATGAGAAACCCTATTTCAAAAGGGTCGAAACCAAGCTCAACAAAAAGAATCGGAAAATAAAACTGGATGGTAAAAATAATTATTTCAAAAAAGAAAATTAATATGAAAATTGCCCCGAATTTTTTAAATTGCAATTCCATATAAATCACCTAAATTAAGCCTGCAAAATCCTGAGGAAGCTTTCCGGGCGGGTAAAATTTACCTCTCTTGCATTTAACCGGAAGGTTTGTTTCTTTTGCGATTCTTAAAAGCTCCATTTCAGGTATTTCATATTCAGATACTAAAAAGGGGATAATCCCGTATGGAGTTTCTTCTTTTTCTATTTTAAATGTATGGAGCTGGAGCATGCCCTGAGCTTTTACCCTTAATTTAACAGAACCTTCCTTAAGGATTACATCTCTATCCATTATTACACCAAGAAGGATATTTTTTTCCCTTTTTCTATAGATATCTTTTCTTTTGGCTTTAATTTTTTTATGAATATGCCATCTATTGTAAGGTCTGCTGTTCTATCTGAAAAAAAGGAAATTTTTGAGCTGTCATGAATTATCAATGGGGACATTGCCCTCTTATATGGGCAGACAGGAACCACTTCGATTGCCTCTGTTTTTTCATCAATTATTATTCCCCCGGCAGAATAAGCATATGCTGTTGAGCCTGTTGGTGTTGAGATTATTATTCCATCTCCCTCAAAATTTTTTTCAATGTTATTTATTTTTGCAGAAATGGAAATCACCCTGTAATCTGCTGTATGCAGCACCACATCATTTATTGCAGAATAGGTTTTTCTTCCGGTTTTGGCAGAAAGAGTTATTCGTGTTTCCTGTTTTTTTCCAGAAAGATAATGGGAAATTTTTTTCTTCCAGTTAGTATCTTTAAGCTGGCAAAGATGGCTTGACTTGGTTCCTAATGCAAGAATCGAACCTTCTATTTGTTTTTTGTGGTTAAAATAAAAGATTGTTCCATCTCCACCGATGCATAAGGTAACATCTGCATTTTTTTGGACAATTGAAACGCCTTTTAAAATAAGGTATTTTGCAACTTCTTTGGATAGTTTTTTTGCCCAGCTTTTTCTTATATTTATCAATATTTTTATTTTCATTAAAAAAATATGTAAAGCAAGGTTTAATTAATTGAGCATCCTCCATTTCGAACAGATCTGAAAAAATATAAACCTTTATAATATGATTTTCACTAAATAGTGATAGTGATGACATGAACAACCTCTGATAACCTGACAAATGGTTATGATTGGCAATTAAGCCAAAAATTGGCTTTGAAAAGACCGCATGGTTTTTCGTAAACGTTTTGCCAATGGGTTTTTTAAACCGAAATAGGCATACGAAAGACCGCATGGTTTTTCGTAAACGTTTTGCCATAAGTATATACTAAGTCAAAAGGTTTTTGATGAGGCTTACAGCGTCTGATTAAAATTTAAGGTTTTATCACACAAATTTGGAAAAATGTGTGGTAAAGCTTTATGAAGTAAAATTTAGGAACACACTTTAGAAAAAAATGTGTGGCGAGTATTAAAAATAATAGTAGAATTTAAAGAATTATTATAAATCAATTTTATCATCCGGCTGGGGGGCGATTGCATCATAGCCAAAATCATCCCTTAATTGGGTTGTAAATTGATCTGCATTTTGGGAATCCGAATGAACCAGAATTATTTTTGAGGGGTTTGCTTTTTTTATAAAATCCAAAAGTCCTGTTCTTCCAACATGTGCTGAAAAGTCCAGATATTCTGCTGGTAAATTTACTGAAAGCTCATAGCCGTCTTTTATTATTTTTCCTTCATTTAAAAGCCTGTGCCCGTTTGTTCCTTCAACATTGTATCCTGTGAAAATTATTTTTGAATTTGGATTTAGATTAAATAAATAATTTAGAACCGGCCCTCCTTCCATCATTCCTGCAGTGGTTATGATTATGGATGGTTTTTTTAGCACTTCTTTTTTCAGGGCAGGGGAAGTTACCATTGTAATAGACTCAAGCGCCTGTCTAAACTGCTCAAATTCATCAAAATAATAGGGATATTTTTGATAAATATCTGTTATTGCCTTTGACATTCCATCTAAAAATATTGGAGCATCAAATTTATGATTTCCAAGAATTGCAATCAGTTCCTGACTCCTTCCAAGGGCAAATGCAGGCAAAAGAACATGTCCTCCTTCATCTAGTGTTTCTTCTATATTTGAGATTAATTTTTTTTCAAGTTCAGCCCGGTTTGGATGTTCCCTTAATCCATATGTTCCTTCAATAATTAGGGTGTCAACATCTTCTATTGGCTCTGCGCCTTTATGCATTCTTGTATTTTCCGTGTTAAAATCTCCGGTATATACTATTTTTCTTTTATCATGCCTGATTTCAAGCATTGCAGATCCTGCAATATGGCCTGCATCAAAAAAATTGATTCGGGTATCTCGAAATCTTACCTCTTTTCTATAAAATACAGGGTGCCAGTTTCTTAGTGCTTTTATATAGTGGGATTCATTGTAGGGAAGTTCTTCTCCCATTATTTTCATTGAATCCTTAAACATTACCTCGCAGATATCCCTTGTTGGAGGAGTTGCATACCATTTTACATTTGTAAAGGAATATAGGTATGGAACAAAACCCGAATGATCCAGGTGTGCATGGGTGATTATTGCAGCATCAATCTCTTCTGGAAAAGTAATTGGATATTTTGGCTTTCTTGACTGGTCAAATATTTTTATTCCATAATCTAATAATAGATTTACATCTGTTGATAAAAGAAAGGCTGATCTTCCAACTTCATGTGAAGCTCCTAAACATCTTAAATAAGTCATAGAGTAGATTGGAAACTAAGATTTTTATTATGTTGGAAATTTTGGATTTGGGAAGATATTAAAATATTGTTATATATAATAGTAGTATGGGAGACATAAATTCAATGGATGGTGCCCACAAACCTCTTCAGCTTACTGTGGGAACTGGAAGATGTGGTCCAAAAACCATGAGATTGAGGGAGGATAAGAATGCCATTGAAAGTGCAGGGTTTTATTTTCCTGACCATATCTCCTTTACTCCTGAATTTTGGGGAAGGTACTTGTGGGAATCCGGCGCGTTAAAAGCAAAAAACTTATTTGAAGCTAGAGTTAAAATAAATAAACATGAATTTACTCCGGAAGAAAAAGGAATGATACGAGATTCGGTTTTTTCCCTTCACCCGCTTTTGAGGAGAAGATTAATTATAAGATCAGACGAGTATGCTATGGGGTTGGGGCTTGCAACCAGCAAATGCACTTCTGTACCTTTCGAAAGTAAAAAGAAAGGATTTGACTGGGATTTGCTTTTGGAAAGAGTGGAAGAAAACATAAAAAATGTACTTGCTAGCGGATTTAATGGAAACCTAATGGAATTCAAAAGAATCAAAGGAATTGAAGAAAATATGGGTATAATGATTATGCCTCTTTTTGGAGAAGATATTCCTCTTGACCCTGTTAATATTAAAGAACCTGCATATTGTCCAGTACTTTCTATAAACTATCTTGGTAAAATATATGGAAAATGCCTAAGCTCGATTGGAATAGGAATTGGGGGGGCAAATTCAAACTTTGGGAAACATAGTTTCGGATTGGATGTCCCATTTCATGATTTTTTTGATTTCACACCAATACACTGGAGGATTCTTCTAGAAGAGAGCGGGACAATTAAAGAAATGAATATTGAAAGATATGTAGATTATCTTGCTAGAATCAAATCAAACACATGGGATCGCCTTTATCCCAAAATGGGGATGGAGATAAACAAAATGATAGATAAATTAATTGAAAAAACCGGTCCAAGATGGCTTGAGATTGTAAAAGAGGATGTACTGCGCCCCATATGGGTTGTGGTCCAGTCCTCTCCTTTCGAATATCGGGAGGTTGAAAAACCGGAAGTGGCAGAGGATTCACTAGTACTTAAATCGGATAGAGTACTAGGAAGCAAAATAGTGAAAACAAGAAAAGTAAAAATTATTTATAATCTTGAAAAAGAAGATAATGTTGAATATAATGAAAAGAATAAGGATTATTTATTAATAGTCAAACCTCTGCTATTGAGAAAACTTGGGGAATTGTTACCTATTGAATCATTTTCAAATGCAGGAGGAATTGTATGTATTATAAATGATATCGAATCACCTGTGGGTACCCACCTTGGGGGTTATTTCAGGGAACTTGATATTCCAATAATTACTTTTATTTCATCTGGCGAGAAAATTGAAGAAAGAATAAACAATGCAGGGGCTAATGCAGAATATACATTATATGCAAATGAATTCAAAAAGGAAGGGTTTCTGGCAATAGACAAATAAGGTTTTCAATATGGGAAGAATATTACAGTTAAAATTTAATCCTGTTGTTGAAAAGATAGGCACTGGAAATCCAGGAAGAAAATCATTAAAATTACTGGAAAATAGGGAACTTATAGAAAGAAACGGATTTATGCCTCTTCACATGATTTCCATAACCCCTGAGATACTGGGAAACTGGATGAAAGAAAATGGAATTTTAGAGGCAAAAAATGACGATGATGCCTGGGACCGGATTAATTCGTGCAGTCTTCCGAAAGGTATGCTAAGGGAAATTGAAGAAAAATTATTAATGCTTCCATTCGAGCTTAGGTTTAGGATAATGGTGCGTTCAGATGAAAGCGAATATGGAAACGGAAGCTGGAGCAGCGGGCCTGTATATATAGCCCCTTGGGATATTAGAGATGACAATGATGTAGAAAGGATAGTTAAACTAATTGAATGGCAGATAAAACGGATATTAACTTCTGATTTTAAGAAAAGCACAAGAATTTACAAGCAACGAATGGGGATTGAAGAAACCCCGGGAGTTATGCTTATGCCAATATATGGGGCGCTTACCGAAATGCGGGCACTGCTCCCATTATTTTCAATAAATTATTTGGGAAAGATAAATGAAATGGCAAGGATTTCGGTTGGGTGCGGAATTGGAGGGGCAAATATGGAATGCAGTGCCCTTCATGGTTTATTTGAGAGAATTCCTTTGATTGAATTTATTGGAGATAATAATGTGGGCACTTGTTGGTGGACTGCCAATTCAAATGGAAACATTGCAAATATGCATGCAAGGGAGATCATTCAATGGGCTCATGATAACATACCTGTGGAAAGGGAAAAATGGGAAAGAATCAATGAAATGGTTGGGGGATTAGTATCAGGAGGGGCAAAATATCTCGAGATCACAAATGCCGGGCTTGAGCCAGTATGGTGTGTTACCCAGATTGCAGATTTTGAATATTCAAAACCCAGACCACCAAAAAACAATAAAAAAAATATACACATATCAACAAACGAGGTTCTTGGAACAAAAGTAATCAAAAGGGAAAAAATAAGATTTAAAACAGGAAAGCCAGGCAGGGAAGATATGGAATATAATGAAAATAATAAAGGGTATATCTTAATACTGGATTGTAATCAGGCATCTGATTTCAGAAAGTATTGGAATGAGGGCTATGCCTCAAATGCAGATGCAGTAATTCTCCTATTGAACGAATTTACCGGAGATATAGGTTCCCATTTGGGAGGTTATTTCAGGACTCTTGGAATTCCTGTGCTTGGAATACGGCAGGATTGTATATACTGCAAAAACAAAGGATATATTGAATTTGAAGACTTAAAAAAAGAACTGGAAACTGGAGATTGGACTGGAACTGTTTATGCAGATGAATTCAATCCTAAGGGTTATAAGGGATTTTTAGAACTGGGAAAAGTTTAAAAAATAAAAACAATTATGAGTTCTTAATTGTTCCTTTTTTAGGGGAGTGTTTTTTCGGACCAGTGGATGGCCTTGGAATTTTTGGGGGAAGTTCAATTCCATCTCCTTCAATGGGGTTTAGTAATCCGGCTAAATCATGTGAATACTGTTTAGCAAGACTTTTCAGTTTCTCCCTTGCAGCTTTTTTTACTTTTTCTGGAATATCACTAGAGTCTGATTTGGCAAAAGAAGTGAGATTAGACAGAAAAGACTTAGAAACACAAATCTTAATAAGCTCCATTCCTGCCTTTTCCCCGACATCAGCAGTAAACTCAAGATCACTCTCGTGTTTTAGATCCTTTAAATCATCGCATTTACATATCTCTATAAGATTAAGCCATACTGTATGCGGATGCGATTCATATATATCAACAAATAAATCAATGGCTGCCAATTCAGCTTCCTTTCTTAACTCAGAAAACAGATCAGTTCTGGCGGCCATCCTTCTAAGTTTATCTGGTTCTTTTGATTTTCTATAAACCTCAATTACCTTTCTTCCTGCATCCATTTGTCCATCATCAGTAAATCTAGGAATAGTTCCACCGCAAGAAATATTCAATAAATCTTCAGCATTAGAACATTTCTCAATTGCATCGGATTTGTGTTTTCTGATGCGATTCCTTGCGGCATCCCCTACCTCACTAGGAACAAGAGTGCTTCTAAGTAGATAATATAAAGAAGAGGGGTCAGATAATAGTTCAACTAGTTTAAGACCGGCAGTTTTCTTTTCCTGAAAGTTATCACTATATTCTGCCAAAACTAATAATTTATTTAAATCCTCTGTACTTGTTGAATTAGTCATATAAATCCCAAACTATTGTTGTCTGGAAGTATTTAAAAATGTATTCTTTTATTACCACTCTTGGAAACAAATTGAATTAATTAAAATTTCGCATATGAACTGATTCAATAAACTATCCTCGGTCCATAGCCCCATAATTTAATTGCCAGCGCAAGAGGAGAATCAGGATTTTTCTTGACCCATTTTCTTACCTCGATTTTTTTTACTGCCAACTCCCTTGCCTGCTCAAGGGCAATCACTCCAGCCTCAACCCCATCCGGATGACCTAAAAGACCCCCACCGCATTGTATAATGATATCTTCCCCAAGCTTTGAAACAACTGCCTCCACATCTCCGGGATGCAATCCTCCTGAAGCAGTAAATATCATTGGCTTTATATGATACCATTTTTGCCCGAGTGAGGGAATCTGCGGATGAATTTTTGTCTCTTTTTCCTGCATTACTTCCCTTATATACCCTGCCTCGCCATAGTCTTCCATTTTTGCAAGAGGTGAGCCTCCATGCATTGAATCAACACCCAAAAGACGGAAAGTTTTTGCAAGAAATATCATAGACACGCTAAAGGAGGCAAGCTTTCCAACTCCATGGACTCCTGAAGAATTATCTCTTGTAATAAATGCGTGCATTGCACGATGCCCGTGTATTGCAAGGCCAAGATTTTTTCTTCTAAGAGAATCTATTGCACTAAATCCAGTGCAAATTAAATCAACCATGAGAAATTTTCCATCATATTTTTTTATTGTGTTTGCTCTTTTAATCATTGTATCAAAATTGGAATGAGTTATATTGCAGAGATAAAATTTTTTATTTCCTGTTTTTTTCTCTGCTGTTTTGGCTTCGCTTAAAACAAGCTTTGCCCTTTTCTCAAAATTGCTAAAATACAAACTTGTAAGATTTTCATCATCCTTTATTCCATCATAGGTTCCTTTTCCAGAGGTAAACAAAATCTTTGCAAGATAGGCCTGCTCTTTTGCAGTTCTTCCGATTTTAGGTTTGGGAACAGTGACAAGCAGGGGACCTTTTGGTTTATTCAATAGTTTTCGAATCCCGGAAACTCCGAATGCAGGGCCTTTGAATGCCTGAATTAGTTTTCTTGGGAAACGAACATCAAAAATCCTCATTGCAGACACCATTTTCATTCCTGCGATGTTTCCTATTATCCCTGCAAATAAACCCGAGAGATTATCAAGTTCAAATAAGGTTATCGGATAGGCAACTTTAAACATCTTATTTTTATAATCCAAATCATAGGCAAGCGCCCGCTCTTTTTCTGCGATTTTTATTCCTGAATCTGTTCCGGAAAAAACCCTGGTCCATGTCCCTGTTGAGGATTCTGAGGCAACAGATGCAACTGCATCCTCAAATAGTTTTTTATCTGTTATTCCTTTTTGCTTTCCTTCCTTTAATGCAGTTTGTGAAAACTCAATTTTAATCAGGGTTATTATATAATTTTCATCTGGATTTTTAGGCTTCCATCCCTTTGGAGCAAGATAATTAAACTGAACTGCCATTTTTATTCACCTAAAAAATAAACAAACTGAAGATTAATAAAGTTATTTTATTTTAAAATCTAATTGATGCTAAATCTTAAAAATCCTGCAATGCCCCCAAAACTCTTAAGCTTCATTCCTGCATCAGAATCCTTAGAAATTATAAATAACTCGCAGTTTGATTTTTTCAGGGATTCTGCAATCTCCTGAATTGCCTTATCGGTTCTCAAGAGCTCATCTAAAATCAGAAGCTTTGCAAGGGCCCTTGATTCAAGAGCTCTTTGCACTTCTTTCACCCCATAAACGACCAAAAGAGACTTATTTAAATGAAGGATAAATTCCTCAATTAATCTTTCTTCCTGTTCTATTCTCTGTTTTCCTGAAACCTTTTCTATCACTCCTCTTTTCAAAAGTTCCAAAATTCCGGTTTTTTCTGCATAGCTGCAGTTTTCAAAAATTATCTTTTTTGAAAGAAGCGGATCTTTTTCATCAATATACTTTTTCAGGTTTTCTTTTGCAAACCCCGGACCTGCAATAATTATTTTTTCTTTGGAATCTTTTAGATAGTTATAAACCTCGGAATAATACTTTTTGGTTTTTGACTCATAATCATCGGATTTTTTGCTTGCACTGCTTTCAAATTCAGGACCGTATTCCAATCCATATCCACGAAGCACTGCAGTCACTGCTTTTTCATCATCCATTGCAATTATTTTTACAAGGGGCCGCGATGCCTCTTTTTCTGCATCTTTGATTCTTTGAAGATGAAAGGATTTCCAGTGTTTCTGCACTTCAATTTTTCCTCCGATCTCAAGATCTATTGTGTGGTGTCTTCCAATTTGAACAAAATCTTCCGGGGTTCCTGAAAGTATTTTTCCAAAGATCCTAAGCCTGTTGAGGGATTTTGAAAATTCTGTTTTTTCAACTCCGAGAGTTATAAATACTGGTTTTTTTTCTTCTGTGTCACCAAATTTAACTGTTCTCATTGTTGAAGAGCTGACCTTGTCATCTTTTTCCAGAATATTTTCTATATGCCAAAGGTCTTCAAGGGTTTCTGGAACAATTTTCATTGTTTCCTGTTTTCGATCAAAGAACAAAACTCTCATAAAACTATTTAGGGATATAAGCAATTAAAACAATTTGCATTAACTGGCAATTTTAAAAAGATAAAAAGTATGAAGAACTTTCAATGCCTGCAGCCACCCATTTAAAATTATTTCCTTTATTATCAGATAGGGGGAACATGTCTCAGATGGAACTTCAGAAATTGATATCTCTTACTTTTGATGAAAATCCGGAAGTCAGAAAAAGGGCTGCAAAAAAATTGGCAGAATTAAATGATCCGGGAGCTCTTTTTGCATTAGTTGAATTAACATATGATAAGGATGCTTCGGTAAAAGAAACTGTAAAAAGAATACTTGAGAAAAGAAAACCTTCTGCAGAAGATTTGGTTCCGTTTTCAGATTTGTTTTCATTCAAAATGGACGGCTCTGAAAATAAAGAAACAAACGATCTCAACCTAGACAAGCAAAAAAGAATCCTTCATCCGATAGAGGCTCTTTTTGAGAAAAGACTTGGAAAAGAAAAGGCGGAAATTGTAAAAAGAAAAATGATGCCAAGCCTTGAAAGGGTTTATCTTAAAGCAACCTCAAAAGGAAACATGGAGGAAACATTTGAAAAGGACAGAAGAAATGCAGTTCAGGAATTTTTAACGACTTATATCGATGCAATTTCAGATATGCCGGGGAATGGAAAAGAAAATGAAAGAATGGAGGCTCCCCATTCAATTGATTCCCTTGAAAATTTAGATATGGTCTCGGCATCCAATTCTCTTGAAGAGCCTGATGTTAAAATGATACTAAAAGAAGTAGAGGATTCGTTTGGGCTAGAAGACAATTCAGATGAAAGGCATGAGAAGTTTTTAAAGGGCGCAGAGGACAGCCTTTTTAGGAAAGCGTATGAAATCATGATGTATTCGCAGGGAGATTCTGCAATAATGAAAAAAGAAATGAAAAGGATGATGAAAAATGCCCAGCGGGACATAAAATTGGCGTTCCATCTTGCCCGGGAAAAATTCAGGGAAAACAAGATTACAAAACTTACAGAAATTAAAGAAAAGATGAGAAATATAACCACTGACGACCTGATGGTAAAATCAATAGAAAAAATTGAATTTAAAAAGCCAAGATCATCTGTTATGGCGTATCGGGTAATTGTTGCAGACCCGCAAGAAAATGAGGGGGTAATTTATCTTTTTGACGGGAAGGCAGAGTTATTACAGGCAGGAATAAAAATAAAACTTCTAAAAGCTTATTCAAAGGTAATAAACGGGGAAACATCGCTTACAATTGGCTCGGCTGGAAATATTTATGTGGTAATATGAAAAGCACTGCAGAGCAGATAACTGAAAATGACAGATTTAATCTAGACGAACGGATAGTTATAATATGGTATCTTCAACTTCTTATTCCATCTATCATACTTGCAGGGATTAGTTTAATCGCAGGCCAGATAGTTGAAAGTAGTTCGATTGTTTTCTGGTTTTTGATATTAATCCTTATTATAAATATTATTTATCTAATTTTTGTTATTTTAAGATATAAACATTATACATATTATTTTACTTCATCTGGAATCGTAATAAAATACGGGATAATCCGGCTAGACAGGCATGTTATTCCCTATTCAGGAATACAGAATATAAATATCACAAAATCAGTTACAGACAGGATCTTTGGTATTGGGTGCCTAAAAATTGAAACTGCATCAAATGATGTATTATCCCAGGAATATCTTTTGCCCGGACTTAATACTGCGCAGTACAGAAAAGTAGTGGAGTATATTATGGAAAAAAGAAAATTTAAAAGCAATGATACAAATGCCCATGCAGATTCAAATAGTGTTTTATCTGCAATACAAGAGCTAACGCGGGAAGTAAAAGACTTAAAAACTGTTCTATCCAACAAAAAAGATAAGTAAACACATTCTAAGGTAATATTATGATGGAACTAACAAAATACGAATTTGCAAGAATAATTGGTGCAAGAGCGCTTCAGCTATCCCTTGGCGCACCATCTGTTACAAAAAACAAGAAAACAGCAGATCCAATTGAAATGGCAAAGGAAGAGTATGATGCTGAATTGATACCCTTATCAGTTTTGAGATGAATTGGACAATCCAAAGGGTGCCTCAAGAATTAAAATCGAATAAGTATTTGTTTCTTCTTTTAACAAAACCCTTTTTTGCTTGTCTATCCATTGTTTTGAATTCATTTCAGGACTTTTTATTTCAACTATAAAAGAATCCCTTCCAAATATTTTTTCCTCTCCTATTACTTCAAAAGAATAATTTGAATATAGTGTATCAGTCTGTCTGTCTGCATAGCCTGCACTCCACTTCCAGTTAGAATCAAGTGCAAGCATCCATGGCTTGAAAAAAATTACCTGCGGATGGGAAAGAAAAAGGTTTGAATTTGAATCATCATTTCCAGAAGAATTAATGCATACACCACTATACTGGTCTAGGATATATACTGCCATGCAATTTTTTCCATATTTTATATTAAACTCGATCTCCATATTTTCCACAGAGTATATCTGATAACGATATTTTTCAAGCGGAACCAGCATAAGGGCCTTGTTTTTTGAGAGCGGCTCTTCTTTTATGTAAAAAATATCTCCCTTGAATTGACCATAAAAAAATAAATTTGAGAGTAATGCCATTGACAAAAGGATTATTATTGAAAGAAAAATAATACTGCGAAAGTTCAATTTATTGCACCCTTGCAGCTTTTCCGTATTTTCTGTATGGTTTTGTTGTCGGAGTGTCGAGCTTGTGAAAAGAGATCTGTGAAATTCTCATTCCCTCATGCAAAATAATTCTAAGCGGAGAAAGATTCACTATCTCAAGAACCTGATGATTTGAGCTTCCGGGCTGGACCAAAGAGGCAGTTACATGAACAGTCAGGCCAAGTCTGGCATATCTTGTTCTTCCTTCAAGTGTTGCAAGTATATCTGAAGAAAGGGATATTTTTTCTCTGGTTTTACCAAGGCACATCTCCCCGGGGTTTAGAATCATTGTATCGGATTTTATATTTTTTATTATTTTTTTGAAGCTGGTTTTGTTTAAATCAACTGTCTTTCCAAGATAATTCTCCTTAAAAATTCCCCAATTATTGCTTAGAGTCAAATCTATAGAAGCTGCGCCAAGCTGGTCTTTTGAGAAAGGAGTGATTTTTATTTTTCCAATTTTCATCATTTTTATAATATCCTGATCAGATAATGCCATATATTAAAGATAATCAAATAGTATTTTAATTTATTTGTCAGAATTATTATTATGGAATTCAATTTTATACTGGAAAGGAAATTTGATCTTGGCCAAAAGGAGATAAATGAATTAGTATTGTATACTTCGCTTGCTTTTATTTTCCCATTGATTTTCGGGCACCTTGCAGGGCTTGCAGCCCAGATATTTATTGGGGCAACTGTTAATTTTTTCCTTGTGTTATCAGCATTTTATGTTTCAGGATGGAAAAATATATTTGTGGTCGTAATTCCAAGTATGGCTGCTTATTTTTCAGGAATTGTTTTTGGAGCTAGTTCGGCATTTCTTTTGTATTTTATTCCTGCAATATGGATTGGAAATGCCATATTCGTATATTTTATAAAAAAATCAATGGCAGGCAATACTGCATATGGAGTTTTAAAATCCTCAATATTAAAAGCAGGTTTCCTATTTACAACTGCAATATTTTTTGTATATTCAGGAATAGTCCCGCAAATGTTTTTGGTTGCAATGGGGCCAGTGCAGCTTGCAACAGCCCTGCTTGGAGGATTTTTCGGGCTTGTTTTTCATTCGATTAGAAAGAGGTGAATAAAAGTGGTATTGGGAATTGGTGCAGGAAAAATAGATTTAATCTTAAACAAAACGGCATTTTTGCCCGGAGAAGAAATTGAAGGAAAAATTATTTTAAATTTGAAAAAACCAATTAAAGCAAGAGAATTGAAAGTGACGCTTTATTCTAAGGAAAGGAGCATATCAAATAAAAAAAATACAATAAAAACCAAAAATATACACTCGATAAAAGTTTCGGGGGGATTGGAATATTCTTCAGGAGAATTTGACTTTAAGCTCCCAATTCCATCGGCCCTTCAATTCCAAAATGGGATTTTAGGTCAAATTCAGTCATTTGCATCAATGGTTTCGGGGACAGAATATTATATAAAAGCAACATTGGATCTTCCAATGGCAACAGATATTAATTCGAATACAAAAATAATAATAGAAAATAAAAGATAATTGCCTGTATATCCCAAGGGCTATTTATTTTTCCACAATCCATGGATATTGCAGTATTCCCTTGCGATGATTTCGCCCGAATAACTTATCTCAAATTCGGCTTCCGGCTTTTCTCCCGGGCGCAGATATTTTCGATAAACTTTTTGGTTCAATAAAACCTCTATAAATTCGATATAATGTTTTTCTTCCATTGGATGGGCAATTGAGCCAATTTTTACAAGAATTCCGTTTTTGGTTTGTTCAATCAAAGGAACATGTTTTTCATTTCCAACATCCTGGGTTTTTTCCTCTAAAAGTACCATCGGCTTTTGGCAGCAGACCAGCTCTCCAATGCTTGCATGGACCAGTTCAACGATATTTCCGCAAACATTGCATTTGTATATTTCATTTAATTTTGTCATGTTACCACCTATATAAATATAAAGGTTATATTTTTAAACTGTTTGGTTTGAAATTCGAACATGGATAAAAAAGATGAACTGATACTAAAAACATTTATGCATAATAGCAGAACTCCTGTAACCCATCTTGCAAATAAAATGGGCATTACTGAGACTGCTGTGAGAAAACGAATAGCAAAGCTGGAGAGATTTGGGGCAATAAAAGCATATACTGCGATAATTGATCCTTTCTTTATGGGTTTTTCCGGCATTGCACTTGTAGGGGTTGACACTAATCCGGAAAAAATGCTTTCGGTCTTTGAAAAGATAAAAAAAATTAGCAGAATAAGGTATTTAGCACTTACCTCCGGAGACCATATGATAATGTTTGAGATATGGTGCAGGAATGAAAAGATATTGAATGAGGAATTGAAAAAAATAAAAAAATTGGATGGTGTGACAAAGGTATGCCCTGCGGTATTGATGAAAAGGATAGAATAGATAAACTTCTTTTTGATTTAAATAATGCAATTTTATCAAAAAAGAGAGAAGTAAAAAAAAGACTGAAAGAATTCAAGAAAAACAAAAACCTGTTTTCCGAGCTTTGCTTTTGTATTTTAACTGCCAATTACTCTGCATCAGGGGGGATTAAAATCCAAAATGCAATTTCAGATTTTTCAGTTCTAAGTGAGGATAAACTTGCAAAAAAACTGAAAAAATTAGGGCACAGGTTTCCAAATACGAGGGCAAATTATATTTTCTGTGCTGGTTTAAAAAAAGGTGAAATTGAAAAAATAGGCTATATATTCGGGTCTGAAAATAAGCGGGAGTGGCTTGTAAAAAATATACTTGGGCTTGGATATAAAGAGGCAAGCCATTTTCTAAGAAATATTGGTTATTTTGATGTTGCAATAATTGATAAGCACATCATGAGTATTTTATCTGGATATAAGATTATTAATGCGCCAAAGATTTTAACACGGGCACGGTATATTGAAATCGAAAATATTTTGAAAAAAATCGCAGAATCAAAGAATATGAGCTTGGGAGAGCTTGATTTGTATTTATGGTATATGAAGACCGGGAAAATATTAAAGTAAGGTATAAAAATTTTGATTTTCCAATAAGATAATGGTGCTGATTTGAAAGTATATATTATTGCGTTATTTTTATGCGTTATTTTTACTTCAGTTTTCGGAATTTTTTCGGAAATATCAGTTGGGGCAGGGGCAAATTTTAACCCGGTTGAGCTTCCAAAAAAAGATATGTCACCACTCTATATTGGAGTAACCCTTTCAATTATAGGAATGGGAGCATTTTTATATTATTTTCTGATTGATAAAAGTATTTAATTTTGTTCATCGTGCTTTTTTAGTTTTTTTGGCTCTGTTTTTTTAAATTGTGGAATTTTAATATGGTCTTTTAGAAGATACGCTAACAGGGAAATTATCAAAAGAAGGGTTATCCCAAGAAGGAGGGAATTATCATCATTTTCTATTTTGGCAGGAGAGATATAAAGCGTGTTTATAATGCTTATTGCCTTGAGATATCTTGATTCGTTTATCAGCTTTTCAGCCTGTTCTATTGTTTTTTGATTACTGCATATATTCTGGTCAGCAGCATTACCTGAACATAAGATTAGAACATCATTCAATCGTGCCTGGGATTCCCTTTTTAAATAATTATTTATCGAATCCACGGATAAAAGAGTTTTTTCAAGATCTTCTTTTTTTAATTGAAGTTCTTTTTCAGAATATTTGTCAATCTGCTTATTGTAATCATCGATTTTTGATTTTATATCTTTTGGAGGCAATGAAAACAGATACTCAAACTCGCTTCCTTTGGAATCATCGTATTGGAGCTCGTAAATATCAAGAGAGGAGGACAGCTGCATGGAAACTGAAGATAATTCGGTTTTTTTAGCTTCAATTCTTTCTTTTGAGAGCCCTTTTTCCAAAGCAACCCTGTTTTGAAGGTCATTTATTTTTTTTGAAATCTGCGGGTAATAATCAATATCATTTTGCACTTCCATCAAATTTAAAAGATTTTCAATTTCAGCAAGACTGGTTTTTGTTTCTTCATAAAGATCAAGTGAAATTAAATCTTTTTTTACAAGGTTATAGCTGGAATATAGGTCTTTTACCAGCTGATTTGTTTCTTTTTCGAGCCATTTATCATCTATTTTTTTAAGATTATCCAAAGAGTCCTGGTTTGGATTGGAATTTTCAGATAAGGTTTTTTCAAGAAGTTCTTTTCTTGCATTAAGTCTTTGGGCAACCTCGTCATCTTCAAGGTATTTGAGAGCATTTTCTAATTTTGAAAGCTCTTTTTCAATTTCCCCAAATTCATCTTCAAAATCAAGTTTCATTTTGTATTCTTCATTTTTTTCCTTGTTGATCTGGTTTTCGAGCTCTTTTATTTTTTCTATTGCCAAATCAGTATTGTTTTGGGATACCTCATTTTTTATATCCTCAATAAGATCCTTGTCCTTTTCGCTTAAATCATTTAATTCAAGTTTTTTTATCTCCTCTTCAAGATAGCCAACTGGATCTGAAACAATGTACTCCACCCTTATTTTTGCTGTTTCATTTTTTTGAAGGTTTAGTATCTCAAAACTTATTTCCCCAAATTCTCCAGTCTTTTTGTTTCTTAATTGGTGGCCAGAATTAGAAAGAATAGTTAGCCCGCTTACTTTAGTGGAAATCCCATCATATAAAATTAATGAAAGATAGGACAACTGCTCTTTTGGGATTACTTCAATAATATAACTTATTTTTTTGTTAAGACCTATACTGCTTGCCTGAATTTGTGTTTTTTGGAAACTGAATGCATCATTTGCCATTGTCTCAATTTCAAGGGTATTTGCCCCTTTTGATATGCCAGACTGCAGCGCGTTGTTTTTTATTTTTTGTTCAACCCCATTTAATTTTACAAAGGCAATTTTCCCGGGATAATCCGGAAGAATGAGGCCGTTTATTTCAAAAATTGATTTTAATGAATAGATGTATGAGAATGTCCCGGTGCCGTCAGGATTTCCCCTGCTCTCAAAAACAAGCTTTTCGACAGAAACAATGGTTTCGTTTTTACTTAATAAAAAATAGTTTGTGCTCCCGGCATCGATTGATTTAAGATACATAGTAAGTTTTAATTTTTCAACGATTAATTCTTCAATGTTTTCAATTCCAAGTGAAATATCTTTTTTATAAAGCATTGTTTCCAATGGGAGCTGTATCTCAACTACTGGTTTTTTTATGGAAATTTTGAATGGGTTTGTAACAAGTATGTCAATTTGCAGGCTGCATTTTTCCCCAATCCTGCAGTCTCCTATAAAAAATGAGGTCTCGGAAAGCAGTTTGCCTGGCAGCGACTTTTCTATCTCATAATTTATTTCATTTTCTATTTCTGCGTATAATTTTTCAAGTGCCTTTAATTTTCCTGCAGCCGCAGGATAATCAATTTTATCTTTTGTGAATATGCCCTTTTCGTTTTCATTTAGCAGTGAGAAAAAATAGCCATTTTCATCCTGTATAATACTGGCCAGAGTTTTTATGTAATTTCTTCTTTCTTCAAGATATGAGTATTTTAATTCCAATTTTTCAATAATTCTTTCCTTAAGACCTTCAATTTCTGAAAGCATTAATTTGTTTGGATTTTTTTCAAGATAGAGAAGTATTGTTTTTTCATATTCGACATTTATTCCGTCATTTTCTGAATTTTGAATCAGAATTTTAAGTTCGGAAAGCTCGGAAAAAAACAGAAGCTCGGTCTTGCCATCATCTGCATCCTGAGAGATACTATTTATATTTGAAATTGAATCCCTGTAATATTGGTATTTTTCACCATAAATATTTGAATTTTCCCCTTTCTGGAAATTTTCCTGCGCATCTTTTAGATAATCCTGGCTGTATTTATCTAAGAATTGGGCTTCGTTATTTTTTATGAAGGTTTCTATTGTCTGCTGGGCCTCATCGCGTTTTAGATAGGTTATCTCTTCTGCCTGGGAATTTAATTTTTCGGCATTGCTAAAAATTGTGGAATACTGGATAGTTAGCTCTTCCATTTGCTCAAGGGAATTTTTCAGGTAATTTCTTGTTTTTGATTTAAAATTGATTGCTGCAGAATCATAATCTGAATCTGCATCCATTAATTCATAGCCAATTGCCTCAAAATCTGCAGAAAGATCCGAAAGCTGGCCTCCCAGATAATTTTCTATTTTTGAGCCTCCGGTTATAAGATTTATTTTTTGTTTTTTGAGTTCTGCATATTTGTCTTTTGATTTTTTTTGTTTTGTTTTTACATCGCTTTCCAAAAGAAAATATTGATTTTCCATTGAATCGCAGATATTGGTGGCATCATCTGTTGCAATTGAAATTTCATTTAAAACCCCGGAGTCCATTGAATTTGCAAAAACATCAAAACCTTTCATATCAGGTGTTGGCTCTTTTATTTGGACCTGCACATTGTCGGAATAATCAAGCATTTCATAGATTATCTCAAAATCCCCATAATATTTTGTTTTTTTGCAGTTGGTTTGTATTGAATTGGTTTTTTTGCATAACTCTTTTGAATAGTCGCAAAGCCCTGAAAATTCGAGTTTGAAATAGGCCGCAGTTGCCAACTCGCATTTGTCTTCAATCTCATTTTCCTGCTGGGCGATATAATCTACTGCAAGATCCATTGTTTTCCTCCAGTATTTTGGGTAATTCAGGCATTCAGTAATTGTTTCCTGAGTGACTTGTTTATACGCCAGGTCCAGAATTATTCCTGCAGGATCTATAATCATATTAATGGAAAATGCCTTATCTCCGATATAACTGCAATGGGTTTTGGATCTTTTTGCAAGATCATACTGGGTCTGCATTTCAATGAAAGGTTCTTTTTTGGAAATTAGACAATCAAGCTGCAGAGACTCCAATGAGTAATGCATTTTTTCTGTATTCCATATTTCAAATGTTCCAAATGAGATGATGTTTGGATTTTCATTTGCCCAATAAAGATAATCCCATGGTTTTTGGCCTGCAGAAAAAAGAATAGAAAATAAGATTAAGAAAAAAACAAGTTTTTTCATAAAATCAATATATCGTTAAAATTAATAAGCTATTTCTTTTAAAAAAGTTTTTAGATAAACTATTTAAATGATATAATAAATTATAACTGCATGAACAAAAAAATAATTTTGGTTTTTTTTATTTTACTTATCTTTTTATCAGTTTTTGGGATATTTGGCATACGAGATTACAGCATGCCAAAGGCAGAGATAATATATGTGCTAAATGAGAACAGGACTATAGAGGTAACAGAAAAAATCACATACCAATTAAACGGAGAATTTAATGAGTTATACAGGCAACTTCCATGGGACTTAAAATATTATAATGCAAGCGGATATTGCATAGGAAAAGAATGCAGCTTTTATACCAAAAAAAATGGAGATTACAAAGAACTAATTTTAAAAAGCAATTACAAAGATGAAGAAATTACAGTAGTTTTCAATTATATAATAGATGGGCACATTCTTTTGCAAAAGGATTGCACCCAGTTTTTTTATAAATTGTGGGGGGAAAATTGGGAAAAGAAAATAGGAATAATCAATGCAACTATCTATCTTCCAAAAGAAAGTGAAAATTTAATTTATTTTATCCACCCGATATCTGAAAATATAGATTCAGAAATTGAGGGTAACAGGATTACTATAATTTCATCAAACCATCCGGCAGAAACTTATCTTGAAATTAATCTTCTAATGCCAAAGGAAATGTTTAATGATTTAAAAATTGCGAAAAATTATATGACTAAAAATGAGATTATTTTAATGGAAGAACAGGAAATCGCCAAGGAAAAAAATTTTCAGAATTATTCAAATCTTTTGCTTGTAATAGGAGGGGTTATTGCAGTTTTTATTGCGTTGGTTTTTTTATATTTATATTTAAAATATGGCCGGGACAGGCCAGTAAATGAACTTGGTTTTTTTGGCCCGTATGAACACGAGCCCCCGGGAGAACTTTCACCTGCGCTTGCATTATATCTGATAAATTTTGATGTGAATTCAAATGCAATAGTTGCAGAAATTTTATATCTGGTTAATAAGAAATATCTCAACATGAGTGAAATCGAAGTAGAGGTTCCAATGTTTTTTGGAAGCAAAAAAGAGAAAAGACTGGCATTTGCAGTTAATGAAAAAATGGCCCCAAAAAACCTGAATGCATACCAGCAGGAGATTTTGAGATTTATAAAAGATAATCTTGTTTTAAGAGAGGAAGGAAAATATTTCTTTTTTGAGGATTTAAAATCGCATTCAATGAAAAAGGTTTATCAATCTTTTACAGATGCAGTAAAAAACGAATTTAAGAAATTAAATTATCTGCATGAGAAATTGCCCAAAACATCCATCAAAATTATTGCATTATTTTTTATAATAGTAATCCCAATCCCTGTTTTTATGCTCCTTTCAGAAGAAATGACAAAAAAGACATCTCTTGTTTTTATTATACTTTTTATTAAAATATTTCTGCTTATATTTATATCAATACTGCGCCCGGATATTCTTGGAAAATGGAGTGATGAAGGAAGAATTGCAAACCACAGATGGAATAATTTTAGAAAATATTTAAGTGATGAAACATTAATGGAAGAAAAAAAGCCAATGGATATAATTATCTGGGAAAAATATCTTATATATGGGACTGCATTTGGAGTTTCAAAAAAAGTTCTCAGTGCATTAAAATTGGTTTCTCCTGAAAAATCCAATTCAGCAATACTGCATAACCCGGTATTGATCGGAACCGCACTGCAATCCATGTCATTATCAATTAGGTCTGCATCTGGTGCAAGCAGGGGAGGAGGTGGATTTGGTGGAGGTGGTGGCGGAGGGGGCGGAGGAGCCAGATAAAAGATTAAGTTTTAATTGATTGCCAAATACAATAAAATTATATGAAAGCAGTAATACTTTGCGCAGGAGAAGGAAAGAGGCTGCGTCCCTTAACATATACAACCCCAAAGCCAATGCTCTATGTTGCAGGAAAACCGATAATTGCACATTTGTTAATTGAATTGAAAAAGGCAGGAATAACAGAGGCAGTGATTGTTGTAAAATATTTAAAAGAAAAAATAATTGAATACCTTGGAAAAAATAATTTTGGAATTAAAATTTCTTTTGTAGAGCAAAAAGAAAGATACGGAACCGGAGCAGCACTTTTATATGTAAAAGAGAAAATAAAAGAATCTTTTCTAATGGTTGCAGGAGACAGCCTAGTTGATTGCAGGATTATAAAAACTGTAATTAACGCCCATAAAAAGGGAATTGCAGTGGGAATAAAAAATGTTAAAGAGCCGCAAAATTACGGAATTGTCCAGATTTCAAATGGGGTTATAACCAAAATAGAAGAAAAGCCAAAAAACGCGAAAACAACTCTGGCAAATATTTCAGTTTACATGTTTGAAAAAAATATTTTTGAAAAACTCGAAAAAATAAGACCCTCTGTTAGGGGAGAATATGAAATAACAGATATTCTTTTGGGAGCTATGGCCGTTGAAGTTGAGGGTTTTTGGGCAGATATTGCATACCCTTGGGAGCTTTTTGATGCAAATGAATATCTTTTGAAAAATTCAAAATCAGATACAGAACTTGGAACTATTGAAAATTCAACAATAAACGGAAAGGTAATACTTGAAAAAGGGGCAAAAATAATTAATTCATATATAGATGGAAATTCTTATATCGGAAAAAATACAATTATAGGGCCGAATGCGTATTTACGGGGAAATAATTCCATCGGAAATAATTGTTCTGTTGGAGGGGGGACCACAATTAAAAACTGTATTCTTTTTGATGATGTGAATGCAAAGCATCTTGCATATCTTGGTGACAGCATAATTGGAAATAAGGTTAATTTTGGATCCGGGACACAGATTGCAAATTACAGGTTTGATTCTTCAACGGTAAATGTATTGACAGAAAGAAAATGGATAAATTCAAAAAGAAAAAAATTAGGGGTTGTTGTAGGGGATAATACCAAATTTGGGGTTTCATCCTGCACAATGCCCGGCAAACTAATTGGGAATAACTGCTGGATAGGATCCGGAGCTATAATAAATAAAAATATAGAGCCCAACACTAAGGTATTTGTAAGACAGGAACATATTTTAATGAAAAATGAAGGTGAGTAGATATACATTATTTTGGGAATAGACCCCGGAATAAAAGTTGGCTATGCCTTAATTGATTTGGATGGAAAATTAATTGGTTCTGGATCTACAAAGGGAAAAAATTTTGACAAGGTTATTTCTATAGTATCCAAATTTGGAATTATAGGACTTGTTGCATGCGATGTTAATCCTCCTTCAAAATTTTCAAGAAAAATTGCTGCAAGATTTGGAGTTAAATGTTTTTTTCCAAGAAAATCAATTTCAAAAGAAACCAAAAGAATGATTGGCCCGGGTTTTAAAAATGCCCATGAACAGGATGCATATTCTGCGGCAATTAAGGCATATCGGCATTATTCAAATAGATTTAGAAGAATAGATAAGATTTACCCGGATAAAAAAGAGGAATATAAATATTTTATTTTAAGAGGTATTTCGATTGGTAAAATAAAAGAAAAAAATTAATTTTAATCTTTTAGGGAAATTCCAAGCCCTGGGTTGTTTTTAATAAATTCTGCAATTTTCTGGTCTGTTTGGGCTGCTTGTACAATATCATTTCTAAACAATTCGATCTCTTCTTTGGTTGGTTGGTTGACAGCAATGCCACTTTTTGTATCATGTGTATAAACTTCAAATTTTGATTCATTTGGATAATATACTATTCTACGACCAGAATATGTTTTTGCTATTGTGCCAGTTGAGAGCAGTTCAACTTTTCCTACCTTGGTATATAACTGGTCGTACTGAATCGCACCTCGCTTATGAATTATGGGTTCTTGTATGGATTCAAATGGTACTTTTTCACGCTCACACTCAGATGGATCACTACTAATATGTTTTCTCAATCCATCTAGATCTACTGCGTCTACTGCGTCTACTACGTGAGAATTTGGCCTACCCCCAGATAATAACAGAGAATCAGTTGATGAGGGATCAGAGTATAAATCCGGTACTTTTGTCACACCGGCTGCTAGGTCGCTAAATAGTTTATATGCGACTGCTGCGTCAAATACCCTTTGGAATATTGATCTTCTCTTAGATCTTGTAGTACCTTTAAAATCATTAATAGGTTTTGGTTCTTTTTTTTGTTTTTGTTTTACCATCATATTCACCATTAAACATTTCAATAATATGGAGGATAGGGTTTTTAAACCTTCTTATTCCACCTAAAACAACATTTAAAAGTAACACGAGAACATTCTTATTCTAAGCCTATCTGGTCTTTTATTTTCTTAACTGATTCAATGGCCAAAGACAGAAAATCATCCAAAGACAATCCTGCCAATTCAATTTCCATAACTAATTCCCGGTTGCAGCTGGCAGCAAATTTTTTATCCTTAAACTTTTTCTTTAATCCCTTAACATCCATATCTGAAATTTTTTTTCCTTTCATTAAGGCATATGCATAAATTATTCCAGTAAGTGTTTCAGAGGCAACAAGAGAGTACTCTATTTTTGAGTTTCTTTTTTTATTCTTTAAAACTGGAATTTCATTATAGCCATATCCATGGGACTGCACATTTTCTATAAATTCATCATCAAATCCATGTGACTTTAATATTTCAACTGCTTTGATGCAATGATTTTTCCAGTCATTTTTGGTAAATGGCCAGTCAACATCATGCAATAAACCCAGCATTCCCCAATACCTTATATCCTCTCCAAATCTTTCAGCTAAAGCCTGCATAATTGCCTCTGTTTCCAGATAATGATTCATATCAGAATCGAGCTGTGGCATGCTCTTTAAGAGTTTGATGGCATCTTCACGCGTGATTGGCAAATGGGTCAAATAGTATCACCTTGTTTGTTAGTCAATTAATAGTGCCAAGGGCGGTATTCGAATCCGCGACCTCCCGATTTCACCCGGTCACTGTCTTAATAAAAAGACTCAGAACTCATTAAAGCTTAGCTTATGAGTCGGGCACTCTAACCAACTGAGCTACCTTGGCATACTTAGGAATAATTTAATCAGAAGAACATCTTAAATATGTTTGTTTGAATTTAATGAATGACGAAAAAAATCGACTATTCAAAATAGCCAAGGAAGAAAATTGAGGAGCAGCGCGCAGACTGCAATATATGTCAAAATTTTTACAATTGGTTTGTATTTCATATTTATTTCCATAATCCTGTTTCCATCAAAGATTGGAATTGGAAGAAGGTTAACTGCACCGATTACAAAATTTAAAGAAAAAATTAAACCTAAAGTAATATAGATAAAATTCATCCAATCGTGTTTATACCTTACAATTGAGCTTCCATCAAGATAGTAGCCAAGAACCCCGATTTTTCCATCAGAATTTGAAATGATCTCCAATTCCCCTTTGCTGGTATTTAAAAATGTTTTTTGGTTTGCTTCAATTATAAGCCCGTCTGTTATTTTTTCTCCATTTACCGAATAGATTATTGTGCCGGAATCCATTCCTGAAATTACCAAAAGGCCCTCTGTTTCCCTAAAATCATTAACACTGGCCATAAATCCCAATAAAAGCAAAAAGAAAATTCCGGCAAACATAAAGTTCGCACAGGGGCCTGCTGCAATTACCCTTGTTTGTTTTTCGCAATCAAGTTTTTTTAGGGATTCCTCATCAGGCTCTACAAATGCTCCGATGGGTATTGATCCAAAAAGGACAAGGCCTGCCGAATGGAGGGAAATTTTTGCAACCCTGCCAAGTATTGCATGTGCCCCTTCATGAACCAAAAGAATCACAAACAGGGCGATTATTCCTTCAACTAATGGAAGATTCATTCCAGGAATTATAAGTGTTACTCCTGCATCTTTTTGGGTTAATTGGGAAATACCAGATAGCATTCCAAAAAGCTTTTCTATTATAAAAAAACCTGATTGTATAAGGCCTGCAAATATCACCCCAAAAATTCCAAACCCAAAGGTAATTATTGCACTAATCCATGGAAGAAATATATTCTCTGATGCTTTTTCAACAGATTCAACCGGGATTGTCTGGCCTTTTATTGTAGTTACAAGTATCTGCACAGAATACGGAGCAATAAAAATAGAAATAAAAACCAAAAAAAGAATTCCGAGCAGGATTTTTGGGTAATTGAGGGTTTTTTTTCCAAATCCTGTTTGTTTTGTGAAATGATTTTTAAGAAAAAACAGGCTAAAAAATCCATAGCAGGCAAAAATCCCAACATCTGTTAGAAAATTCCAAAGTTTTTTGTTTTTTGCAATTTTATCTATTGTTCCAAGCCCTTTCTTTGTCTTGAGAAGCAGAAGGCCCCATTCACCATCTATCCAGTAATTTTTTGAAGGCTTTATCATTTTTTTCATTATTGCTCCGACAATTACCATTTCAGCTACAGCAAAAATGAATTTGTATGATACTGCAACATCGGATGTTGCAATAAAATAAAGAACAATAAATGCAATTAACAAAAGCGCTAACAAAAAATACATACAATCACATTGAGATTAATAATATTAAAACCTTGGGGTTATTCTTAGATAAAAAACTAAAAATAAATGTGACCGAAGACGCCCCAACGCTTGCTCAAATTTGTTGAGAAATTAAAACCCTGTTCCAGCCTGGGTTCCGTAGCTCTTGGTTTTGGGCAAAATTATGAATTTTTCGAAGGTTGGCAGGCACTGTTCCTGCCTTTTTTGAAAGCCTGTTTTTTGGGTATTTGCAATATTTCCTCCTGGATTTAACGGTGGTGCTTTCTCAAAATTGAAGCCAGTGGTTTTTGGCATTCCTGATAATGCCCCGGCAGGATGCTTTCTTTCATTTACTGCTGGGTTTCCCACATTATCTCCCCTGATTCTCTCTAAAAATAATTTTGCAGTTTGCTGTGTATCTGGAAATTTTGAAGAAGAGAAATGTTTTAGACAACCAACGTCTCCGGTTAATTTTGCAGTCTTGAAAAAATCTTCAAGAAATTTATCCCGAACATCCCGGTAATTTCCATTTTCCACACCATCTTTCAATAAATAATTTATATAATCTAAAAGAGAAACCTGTTTTCCATGAAAAACAATCTTATTGTTGTGCGGATTCAGATAAGATTTACTCTTTTCATCCAAAAGAAACCGGGCTGCCTCAAGCCTTATTGAAGGAACCCTGCATTCTTTTGCAACAGAGCAGATTCTTGATAACTTAAATGCTGTTTTTATTGGGAGATTTTTTAGTGCTGAAAATGCCTTCGAGCTCAAAAAAGGATCTGAAGAATTGCAGCAGGATATTAAATTCCCGGCTATTTCTAAAATCAGGGATCCCATTTTTTTCAGGATTTTTTCATGTTTTTGTGATGCGGCATTGTGTTGTTTCAAAAATTTGTATCCTTTTATAAGAAGGGGAAATACCATTTCTATTGCCTCTATTTTTTCTTTAGAGCCTTCGGACGCATTCTGATAATATGCAATAGCATCAACTAATTTGGACCTGTCTGCTTTAGTAAATTCTCCATGTAAAAAACAAGATCCTGCGGAGTTTATTGAATCAAAATTTGTTGTTTTGGCGCTTAGTGGAATATTTTGTATTTGAGTATCTATTCTGGGAGTTGGAATTGAATTCACATCGATCGCCATATAATTAAATTAAAGAATATTTATAAAGGTTATCCAGAATAATATTATCAGGACCAAATAAGGAAGGTCTAGAGAAAATTTGAGGATTGGATGGTTTAAAAAACTTTCTAAATAAAAGAAATCTTCTACAAATATTAAAGGTGAAAATGAATGGTTAATTGTTTAGATGTGGACGCAAACAAGCTTATAGAAAATGTTGCAAAAAAATTAGAGGAAATGAAGATAGAAAAACCTGCGTTTGCAGGGATTGCAAAAACAGGGGCTCATGCAGAGCGACCTCCGGCACAGGAAAATTTCTGGTATTTGAGGTGCGCCTCTATTATGAGGCATTGCTATTCGAAGGCAAATATTGGAACAAACAGACTTCGAAGGCATTATGGTGGAAAAAAAAGCAGGGGAGTGCGACCGGAAAAACATGTTCCTGCAGGAGGATCTGGAATAAGAAAGGCAATGCAATCGCTTGAAAAAGCAGGGCTTCTTGTGAAAGCAAAAACCGGAAGAGAACTTAGCCCGAATGGAAAAAAACTTCTTGAGCAGTGCGCAAAAGAAGCAGTGTGAATCAGATGAAAAAGGAAGAGGCAGAAGAGCAAAAAATAATTGAACAATTAAAAATTGCATTGAGACAGGTATGCGAATTTTCAGCATACGACCGGATGACAAATGTCTTGATGACAAACCCAAAACTCTTTGCCCATGCCTCTCAAAGAATAATCCAATATGCATCAAAAACTGGAAGAAAAATAAATGAGCGGGAGGTTTTAGTGCTTCTTTCATCATTGAGGGAAATTCCAAAAACAGGACAAATTTCAATAAAACGAAAATAGGTGAAAAAAAATGGTTAAAAAAAATCTTAGGAAAAAATTAAGGCTTGGGAAAAAAACAAGGCAAAACAGAAGGATTCCGACATTTGTTGCAATAAGAACAAAAAGAAAAGTCCAGAATAATACAAAGACGAGAACATGGAGAACGGAAAAAATCGGAAAAAGTGAAAAAGAATAGGTGAAAAAATGAAAAATGAAGAACAGGTTTATATGGTTCCTTTAGGAAAGGCGTATGATTACAAAAGGACAAAAAGGGCAGTTAGGGCAGTAGATCTTTTACGGGAATTTGCATACCGGCACTCAAAGGCACAGGAAGTCAATGTGAGTATGAAAGTAAATGAATTTATCTGGTCTAGAAGCATTCAAAAGCCCCCAAGAAAAATCAAAATAAAAATAGTGAAAAAAGGGGAAACTGCCTATGTTTACCTGCCTGATGAAAAAATAACCGAAGAAACTCCCATTGTTCAGACAAAAAAGGAAACTGCAACAACAGAAATTAAAAAAGAAACTGAAACGAAAAAAGGTGAAGCTGGCAGAGAACCGGAAAAAAAACAGGTAGCAGAAACCAAGGGAATAGCAGAAAAGAAAGAAGAGCCAAAAAAGACTGAAAAGAAAGCCAAAGAGGAAAAATCCAAATGAACAAAACAAATTATTTTGGAAATGAATGGATTGGACTGTTTGCAAAAACAAATAATAAATATACTATCGCACCTATTGACTCTCCAAAAAAATTTGTTGATGAACTTGAGGAATGCCTGAAAACAACATGCATTTTAACTACGATCGGAGATACAAATCTTGCAGGAGGGTATCTCTGCATGAATTCAAACGGCATTGTGCTCCCGAATATTGCATCTGAAAAGGAAAAAAAATATTTGGAAAAGGAAACAGGGCTCTCGGTTTATATTAGCAAAACCAACTATAATGCTCATGCAAACAATATTGTTGTCAATGATAGATGCGGCCTGATAAATCCCCATGTTGAGGAAAATGAAAAGGAAAAAATTGAAGACGCCCTGCAAATTAAACTGCAGTACTGCAAAATCGCAGATTATAGCACTATCGGAAGCAATATATTAATGAATAACCGAGGGTTTGTTGCAAATTTCAGAGCCTCTGAAAAAGAACTTGCTGAAATTGAAAAAAGAGTTGGCATTAAAGGGGCACGGGGAACAATAAACACAGGTGTTGGATTTATATCCCTTGGTGCCATTGCAAACGATAATGGATATGTTGTCGGCAATGCGACAACATCTTATGAAATGGGAAGAATTGAGGAAGTATTGGAATTTATAAGGTGAAAAAAATGGTGAAATTTATTGTAAGCGGAAAAATAAAATTGCAGGGAAAAGAAAGGGTTTTTGAAAAAGAGATTGATGCACAAAGTGAAAAACATGCAAAAGAGAACATATATGCGGTTTTTGGCTCTAAAAACGGATTAAAAAGAACAAATATAAAAATAGAACGCGTTCAAAAGCAATAGGTGCTTAAAAATGGAAAACAAAAACGAAGAAATGCAAAGGGTATCTTATGAAAATTATATTTATAAACAGCAATTATCGATGCTTAGAAGTGAAATGGAAAAAATAACACTTACAATGCTGGATTTGAGCAATGCCTCAAAAACAATTTCTTCACTTGAAATAAAAGAATCTCTGGTCCCGATTGGGGGAAACGCATTTGTTGAAGCAAAGGTTTCTTCAGAGAATATACTTGTTCCAATTGGTGGAGGATACCTCTTGAGAATGGACAGGGAAAATTCAAGAAAGGAAATGGAGAAAAGAACTGAATCCACAAAAAAAATAATAGAGCGGCTCCAGAAAGAATACGAACTTCTTTCAAAAAAACTCACAGAAACAGAAAAAAGACTGCATGGAATGAGGCAATGACCGGTAATATGGATGTTTGGGCTTTTAAAGAAAAAAATATCTGATTTTGTAGGCAAGCTGACAAAAAAAGAGGAAGAGCCTCCTCAAAAAACCCAAATAAAAACTGATTCCAAAAAAGATGCAGAAATTGAGAAAACGCTGGAAACTGAAAAAATTCTGGATTTTGAAAAACCCAAGGAAAAAAAAGAACATGCCAAAATTGAGAAACGAAAAAAAGCCAGATTGGAAAAACCTGAAGAAGTAAATATTGAAAAGGGAAAAGAGGACATAAAAATAGAAAAAGAGGGGAAACCAGAAATAAAAGAACAGGAAGCTGGAATTTTTGATAAGCTAAAAAATATTGTTTCCAAGCCAAAAAAAGAAAAACCACATGGAAAAGAAATTGATATTCATACGGAAGCTGAAATTAAACAAACAGAGCCTGAATTAAAAAAAAATCTGGAGAAAACTGAATGGGAAACCAAAGAAAAAAAAGAGAGGGAAAGAAAGATAAAATCAGGAGTATTTGACCAGTTAAAAAGCGTTGTAACCGGAAAAATTGTAATAAAAAAAGAGGATATCTCTGATTTACTTGATGAATTTGAACTTGGGTTGCTTGAAGGGGATGTTGCATTAGAAATTGCATCAGAAATAAAAGAATCCCTTGAAAAAAGACTGATTGGAAAGGAAATTTCCAAAGGAAAATTATCAGAGGAAATAAATTCAGAAATGAGGGAAATTCTTCTTGGTATTATAGGGCAACAAAAAGAGATTGACTTGATCAGGTTTGTAAAATCAGGGGAAATGCCAGTAAAAATAATGTTTCTTGGAATAAACGGGGCCGGAAAAACAACAACACTTGCAAAAATTGCGCATCTGTTTCAAAAAAATGGATTAAAGGTTGTATTTGCAGCCTGCGATACATTCAGGGCTGCTGCAATTGAGCAATTGGGTGTTCACGGAGAAAAATTAGGTGTTAAGGTAATAAAACGGCCCTATGGAAGCGACTCTGCTGCAGTTGCATATGATGCTCTGGCCCATGCAAAAGCCCACGGAATTGATGTTGTCCTGATTGATACTGCCGGAAGACAGGATAACAATATTGATTTGATAAATGAACTAAAGAAAATGGACAGGGTTATAAAACCTGACCTGAAGATTTATATTGGAGAAAGCATTGGGGGAAATGCTGTAATTGAACAGGTTTCAAGTTTTAACAAAGAGATTGGACTATCAGGAGTTATTTTAACGAAAATTGATTGCGATCCCAAGGGCGGAACAATTATATCTATTTCTAAAACTACAGGGCTTCCAATTTTATATACTACCAATGGGCAAGGATATGATGATATTGAAATATTTGATCCTAAAAAAATAATCAATAACCTCTTAGAGTAGGTGCAAAAATATTACTCTTATTGGTTGATAGGCTATAAGTATACCCAGTAGTTCCGAAAGTGTCCTTCGAAGTAAAGCCTTCAATTCTCAATTTTCTTGTTATTTATATAAATTCTAGTTAATATTAATTTATTGGCACTTCCTTTGACTGTTCTTCAATAAAGTGATTTATTGCATCTTTTAAATTACCAGTACAATCTATTGAGCGTAGTAGAGTAAAAATCAAATCTTCTTTTGGTTTATCCTTTAAATCTTCAAAATAAAAGCTACAAATAGGGTCTTGTGATTTTTCTGACCATGGAAGCTAAAGAGTTAAGTTGGACTAATGAAGATTATGTTTCTGTTCCTATTGAGACTGATGGGTTGATTTTGAAAAGGATTACGATATAATTATAATATTATTTTGGGATTTCCTTCAAAACCCAAAGCTTTTTTGTTCCACATCAAACAAGCTACGACAATTTGAGCTTCTACTGTGGTTTCTACTTTCCATTTTAGGATAGATTTATCCATTTGATTTTTACTTTTAGATACAGAATCTTGCACATCGTTTCCTTTGAGTAATGAAATAGGTATTTGATTTGACGATGATAAACAAGGTTCTGCTAAAGTATCTTTAATTGGAGTAGCACACCTATTTGGATCAGACACAAACATGAATGGAAAAAAATAACCTATAAATGCTTTGGCACCTCCAATTTTACAGCATTTTTTACCTAATGACGAAAGAGAAAAACAGCTCCTTGCATATACTATGGCACAATTAGTTAAATATTCGTTGTTGTCTTCTTGAATGAGTATTTCTTCTTTATCTCCATAAATTTCGTTTTTTGTTCCATGTCCATTAAACATAATAAAAACAGGTTTATTGCTTTTTATCCTAGTTTCAAAATTATTCTTATTAGCTTTTTCTTTATTAAGATTAATTATATCAAGACCTTTTTCTTTTGCTAAATTTATTATCTCATTACTCCAAACAGAACAATAATGAGTTACATCATCATGCTCTGGAGTTGTAATAAGAAATTTCTTCTGATCCATTACTTATTTCACATCTTCTTTAAAAGAGCGTAGATAGGCCATATACATATCTGTAACTAAACATCCAACTTCGGTTTTGTTCTCTATTTCATCTAAAAGTTTATCTCTTGTAAATGAACCAAAAGTGCCAATATTTAATTGGATAGTTCTAGGCATTAAGCGTATTCGTTCTAATACGATTTTAATTTCATCTGCATTTTCACTCATGTTAATCCCAAAAAATAGATATGCCACAATGTTTAAATAATATTTAGATGCCTTAATTTCTCTAAAATTTTTTCACTTCTAAATGTTTTATGAATAATCTCATTGCGGGCTAATTCCCAACTAATAGGTTCATCATTTATAAAAATAACTACTTGTTTTCGCTCTTCTAGTGGAAGATTAGTATAAATTTTTAGAAAGATTTGCGTTAAATCCTCTTTATTCTTAACTGTTTCTCCGCTCATAATAATCACAGATAGATATTATAAAAACTAATAATCTTTAAATCCTTTACTTCTTTATTCATCTAGCCCTCCAATAGACTACTTTTCCTTTCCAAAACCCTGAAATACGCTCGTATTTAACTAATTTTTTCATCTTCCATAGTTCTCCTCTCATTTTATTTATAAAAGTAGCGATTTTGGTCTTGTTTTCCTCTAAGAACGCACTTTCGGAGGTACTGATACCTACTTTTTTAAATTTAGAATAGATAAACAATATAAAATTAGTTATTGAATTGATTATATGATATATATTACCGGAGCAACAGGAAGGCTTGGAAATGAGGTTTTAAGGTTAGTTTCAAAAGCGATTCCATTGGTTCGGAAAAAATCAAATCTTAGAAATGAAATAGTCACGGATTTTTCAAAAAGTGATTTGAAAAAAATATTAAAAAACGCAAATGCAGTAATCCATCTTGCAGGCTCAATGGATTTTCTAGACCATCACAGGCTTTGGGAAACAAATGTCAAACTAACAGAAAGAATTGTGGATTCTCTTCCAAAGAATGCAAAAATAATATTTGCTTCCTCTATTTCTGTTTATGGAAAGAACTTAAACAAGAATCCGGCTGATGAAAATACCAAAATAAATCCAGATACTCCCTATGCAAAATCAAAATATCTTGCAGAGGAAATTGTAAAAAAACACAAAAACCATGTGATTTTAAGAATCGGAACAATTTACGGAAAAAGTTTTGATGATTATTATATGGTTTTAAGATTAATTGAAACTGGACGGATGTATATTTTAGGTGAAGGAAAAAATAAGGTTTCTTTTGTTAATGTAAAAAATATTGCAAGGGCAATTAAAAACGCGATTAAAAAAGGGCGCGGACTATATGTTGTCTCCGGAGAGGCAAAAACACAGCAGGAAATTTTAGGGATTGCATCTAAATACCTGAAAGTAAATGCACCTGCACAGAAAGCACCGGTTTCTTTTGCACTGATGTTTGCACAAGCAGAAGAAATTAAGGCAAGAATTGAGAAAAGAAAGCCTAAAATTACACAAGAGCATGTTCTGATTTTATCAAGCAACAGGGAATTTGATTGCAAAAGGGCTGAAAAAGAGTTAAAATTCAGGCCATTTGGAATTGAAAAGGGAATTAGAGAGATGGTTATTGATATGAAAAACCATAAAAAATAACTTTATAAACCTTTTTTAATATAATGATAATATGAGTTATGTTAAAAAAATAGAAAACACTCCACCACTAAAATGCCCGGGGAAAGAAAGATTTGGAATAAGAACTCTTGGGGAAGATATTGGGTTATGGGCTGAAAAGAGAGGAACGATTAAGCCTGACAGGGTTGAATTGGGAGCAACAGATTCCGAGAACATAACTTATAAAAAACCAAAGAAAAGATTAAATATTTAAAACTAGACACTCGAGTTAATATTATGGCCGGAAAAATAGAATCTTATATTTACAAGGAATTGGAAAAAAAGAAAGGATTATTGTTTGCAGTAATAGATCCAATGGATCATTCAAGCCTTGAAGATGCAGTTAATATGGCAAAAAATGCAAATCAGGCTGATGCAGACCTAATTTTAATTGGAGGAAGTACTGGGGTTCAAGGAGAAATATTAGATGAAGTTACAAAAAGAATCAAAGAAAGCGTAAATATTCCTGTTGTATTGTTTCCTGGAAATATTGGAACAGTCACCAAATATGCAGATGCAATTTATTTTATGTCCCTGCTGAATTCAAGAAACCCTTACTGGATAAGCGGAGCGCAAATGCTTGCAGCATTTCAGATTAAAAAATACAATGTTGAACCATTATCAGTTGGGTATAGTGTTGTTGAGCCCGGAGGAACTGTCGGCTGGGTCGGGGATGTTAATTTAATTCCAAGATCAAAGCCAGAGCTTGCAGCAGCAACAGGGCTTGCAGCCGAGTATATGGGGTTTAAATTCTTCATAACTGATGCAGGCTCAAATCCAAAAGAAGGGCATATTCCCTTAGAGATGGTAAAGGCAGTATCCTCAACTATTTCTATCCCGTATATTGTTGCCGGAGGAATAAAAACTCCAGATGAGGCAAAATCAATAATAAACGCCGGAGCATCAGCCATTCAGGTTGGAACTGCATTTGAGAAAGGAAAAGGCTCGGTTGAAAAGATAAAAAGAATGGTTGATGCAATCAGAAGTTAGTTTTGATTTTTGCGTTCGCATATTTTTTAGCTAAAACCGAAGAATTCATAAGATTGTATAAATCTATAATTTTTTGGGTTGAAATGTCTGGCTTTCCGTTTAGTGCCTCATTAATTGCCAGTTTTTCAAGTTCAAAGTATTGCTCAGCTGGAAATAAGCCTATTTTGGAGGATTTTTCAAAAAAATCCTTTGTTATTTTATAAGAATTTAAAAAGTCTGCGAAATCTTTTGGAAGCGCAGGGCCGGTAATTTCAACAGAGGATTTAAAAATTTCCACAATATCCAAAAGGGATTCTAGGGCATTTTTTAAAAGTCCTTTTTTTATAAAAATAAACGAATCTGCCTGCTTAGCCCTCAATTTCAGATAAGAGATAAAAGTATTTACATTTTTAGAGCCTGTTGAAGTAAAATAGGTTTCAATTTCCTTTGAAATGGAAGAATGGAGTTCGATTACTTCTGGCAGATTTTCAGGCAAGCGTTGTTGTTTTTCTTTTGAAGCTCCATGCATCAACTCATATTCGGATAAATAAAGCGTTATTGCGATTCGAAAACTTATTTCATCCAGAATGGAAAATTCATTTTGCAGCAATTTTTGTATATTTTTGGTAAGCTCCCTTAAGGATTGCATCCTTTCATCAAAGGGCATTTGCTTTTGGACTGGCATCAATAAGATTATAAATAAGAAATATATTAATATGTTGGTGCATAAAAATGAAGGAATTCATTGAATTTTTAGTAAAAAATAATGCAATAACATTTGGAGAGTTTATACTAAAAAGTGGGAGAAAATCCCCTTATTTTATAAACACAGGGGTATTGTCTGATGGGAAATTATCTTATGAGCTTGGAAAATTTTATGCAATGAAAATATTGCAGGCATTCCCGCAGGCAGAAGCAATATACGGACCTGCATACAAAGGCATACCTCTTGCAATTTCTATATCTCTTGCGATGTATAAGGAATATAAAAAAAATCTGGGCTGGATATTTGACAGAAAGGAAAAAAAGACCCATGGAGATTCAGGTTCATTTATTGGATGCGCGCTGGATGTTTCGGCAAAAATAGTTTTAGTTGATGATGTAATGACAACCGGGGAAACAAAAATTGAAGCGATTAAAAAAATTGAAGAGGGGCTCGAAGCAGAATTAGTTGGAATTGTAGTTGCAGTAGACAGGCAGGAACGCGGAAAAAGAAAAAGCGCAATCGAAGAATTTTCAGATAACACCGGGATAATAGTTGAACCGATAGTAAAAATAAGTGAAGTATTTGAATACTTAAAAAACAGGGAAATAGATGGAACGATATATGTAAATGATGAGATTTATGAAAAGTTTATAAAATACAAAAAAGAGTTTGGAAGTGAATAAGTTTGATTGATGTTTTTCTAAAAATTTTTCCATTAGTAATACTTGTTGTTATTGGGTATTTATTAAATAAAACCGGAAAATTAAAAGAAGAAACTTCAAGATCAATGATTAATATTGCATTTGAAGTATTTTTGCCGGCAACAGTATTTCTCGCCATATCAAAGGCGAAATTGAACAGTGAATTTTTATATATTCCAGTATTTGCAATGATAATTATTTTTTCAATTTATTTTGCCTCTAAAATTATTTTTTCAAAAATGGACATAAATGAAAATGACAAAAAGGTTATGGTTGTCGGAGCAATGCTTATGAATACAGCAGCAATAGGGATACCTGTAATGGAAAGTTTATATGGAACCGAAGGTGCTGCGGTTGCAAGCCTTTTTGATTTTGGATGCGCGGTATTGATTTATACACTTGGATATTTCACCATTTCAAAAAATAATTTATGTGCTACGAAAATGATAAAAAAGGTACTCTCTTCAAATGTATTATGGGCAATGGTTTTGGGTCTTTCCATTAATTTTTTTAATATTGAAATAGGAGTTATTTTGGACGGCTTGATTGGACTAATTGCCGGAGCCACAATACCTGTAATGATGATTGCAATAGGCGGAATTATTAAACCTGCAATAAAAAATGGGAAATTCACCCTGCTTTCAGTTTTTATGCGGAGTTTTGGGGGCCTTGTAATAGGTCTTTTGATAGTTTATTTGTTTGGATTGGAAGGCATAATAAAAAACATGGTTTTGATTGGATCCATTCTTCCAAGTGCAATAATAACTATAGTATTTACAATTAAAGAAGGGTTAAACAGCCAGCTTGCAATTGAAATTGTTAGCATAAGCACTATCTTATTCTTTATTTTGCTTCCATTTGTTGCACAAATATAATAAATGGACGGGATATAAATTTTATATATGAAAACTCCGGATTTATGTGTTGCTTGAAAAAAACTGATGGCAAATCAAAATAAATCAGTTTCTTAAATTATAATTAGGTGTCCTTAAAGAAATCTTTATAAACACTATTATATAATATTTATTAATGACTGATGAAAAACTTAGCCGGCGGATTGAAAAATTAGAAAGATTGAACAGATTATTACAAAGTCAAATAACTATTGATTTATTTACCGGGCTTTTAAAGAAACTGGAGATTGAAGCTAGAATTAGCAGCGAAGTTGGCAGGGCAAACAGAGAGAAAAATGTTATTAGTGTGTTATTTTTTGATATAGATAACTTTAAGGGCATAAATACTGAATTTGGACAAAAAGGCGGAGACCAGATAATTCTTAGAGTTGCAGATGAAATAAAAAGAACATTCAGAGGTTATGATTTATTAGGAAGACATGGCGGAGAGGAATTTGTTGTTGCGCTTCCTGGGACTGATATCTGGAAAGCATATAAAGTTGCGGAAAAATTAAGAAAAAATATTGAAAAATTAGAAATAAAAATCGGAACAAGAAAGGTAAATTTAACAGTATCCGTTGGTGTCTCAACAAGTGAAGATATTCCAATAATAGAAAATAAAGAAGGAGATACAGCCGGAGTCTTATTAATAAAACTGGCAAACGATGCAGAGAGTCTTGCAAAACAAAACGGAAAAAATCAAACATGCATTAATTTATGTGGGGCTCTCTTAGAAGAGCATAATATAGAACGAGTAAAGCTGGAACAAGACCTTATTGGGATTATAGAAAAGGCAAGAAATGGATCGATTGAAAAAATAGAATGTAATGGGCAACCTGTTCCATTACAGGATTTAATACTTAATATACAACGGGTAGAACGAGGTAGGGCGCAGCAAGGAGAGTATTATATAACAACTATTGGAAGCCCGGATGCTGCATATACTGGGTTTGTAAGTGGAACTTATAATGGAGAACAAGTTAAAGTACGAAATGTAGTTCAAGATATTGGAATGCAAATAGTTGAACAGGTTCGTGAATTAAACCTTACAAAAATTCCAGACCCAACAGTACAACTTTGGCAAACCGGGCCGGGCAAATTAAATTTTCTAAATCTTTTATTAACCCGCTCTTGTAACCTAAATTGTGTTTATTGCACTCAAGACCATGCGCAGGTAAAGACATTGGACAAACTAATATGGGAAAGAGCAATAGATGAGGCAACTGAGGGTGGAAACAGGCAGGGGGTAATTATAAATTTCACAGGGGGAGAAGTTCTTATCCCAAGAATAAGGGATATGACTTATAGATTAATTGAATATGCAAAAAATCAAGGTGCGTATGTAACAATGAATACTAATGCAACGCAAATAGATAGGCAGGTTGCATCAGAGCTTCTTGGAACTGGAATAAATGCACTAAATATTTCACTTGATTCTCATTTACCTCATCTGGAAAATGAAATAACTAGAAATAAAAAGGCATTTGCAAGGATAATGCTAGGTCTCCGGGCAATTTTGGATTTACGGACGGATTCAAAACTTGAAAAAGTTAATATAAATCATGTGATAACAAAAATGAATTACAAGGGAATTGCAGAATTTGTCGGATGGATGGGGAAAATACTTGAAAATGAAGGAAGACTTTTTGATGAGATAAATCCTCTTCCAATAAAAGAGGGTGGTGTTGCTCTCAATCTGGCAATGGAGGACATTTTATTTTTTAATGAGTATCTTGTTCCAAGACTTGAATATTTATCCGGCAGATATGATCTAAAATTGCTTGGATTGAAAGTTTCTGAAATTTTTGGGAAGAATAGTGGAAATAAAAATGAAATTTCTGAGAGGATGTATTTTGCAACTGAAGGAATTTATTATGGGGTTGCAGATATGTTTCAATTAATTTGTGCTTCTGCTTTAACTTCTGCAACAATTGATCCAGAAGGAAATGTATTTCCATGTACCTATCATAGAGAAGCACGCAGTGGAGATAAAATAATTCTTGGCAATATAACTACAACGAGTATTAGAGAAATGCAAGAAAAATATTTTGAAACACTTAGCAGGGTTCCAAAAGGATGTATAATATGCCAAAGGTTGTGCGGCCCTGATCTTAAACGAATAAATAGAGGTGTCAAAAAGCATCTTGCGCGTTCAGGTGTATTATAATTTTTTACTAAGTAATATAGATTTATATGAAAACTCCGGATTTATGTGTTGCCTGCAAGGGAACAAAAAAATTATGCGGCCTGCATAGTTGCCCTTTGTTAAATAAAATACGGGCGCAGCATAAGCAAAAAAAAGAAATAAAGGAATTTGTTTTTGGCCCATCAAATGAAATTTTTGTTGGAAGCTACAGTTATCCGGATATATCTGTTGGTCCGATGGTTTCAACATTTCAGACCCCTCTTTCTCCAAAAGAATTATACGGAATGGAATATGGAAAAATAATTGAAGAAAGGATAAAGATTGTGCGCGGAAAGAAGACATCTTATGCAAAAAAAAGAATTGAAGATGAAATGAGGGATGTGTCCTTGAGTATATCTCCTATTGATGTTGAGATGAATTTTTCAAAAAAACCTGTTTTTGATATAAAATTTTCCTCTGTTTTAGAGCCAATGGGTGCTTCTGCGCCCATCAAGGATTATAAGCTGGCAGACAATCCAAAAATTCCAAAAAAGGTTGACTCGGTTTTGGATGAAAACTTACTGGCAGCAGAGGGAATGGATGAATTATACAATCATGGATTTGATAATTATTATTTGACAAAGATAATGAGCATTGGAGTTTTGGGAAAAAAAGAAAACAAAAAAATTGTTCCAACAAGATGGAGCATCACTGCAACAGATGATTTACTTGGAAAAAAACTTCTGGAAAAAATAAGAGAATACGAACCAATAAATGAATTTTTCGTTTTTTCAAATGAGTTTTTGGAAAATCATTTCGAGATCCTGCTAATGCCGGGAAATTTTGAATTTGAAAATTTTGAGAGCTGGAATCCTAAATCAATTTGGGCAGCAGGAGCAAAAGAGGCAGTGATAAGCGAAGAATATGAAGGATATTTTGGCAGAACCAGATATGCAGATAAACAAGTCGGAGGATATTATGCTTCAAGAATCGGAATTTTAGAATATCTTAATTCTATTAGAAGACAGGCAAGGGTTGTTGTGTTCAGGGAAATTAAAGAGGGTTATATTGTCCCTGTCGGAGTTTGGGAAGTAAGAGAGAATGTACGAAATGCATTAAAAAATAAAGGAAAAAAATTCCAAACCCTGTCAGAAGCATTGCAGGATATATCAACAAGGCTAAGCTCTCCTATGAAAAGATATCTAAAACACAGCAGGATACTTTTGCAAAAAAAATTAGGAGATTTTTAGATTTATAAATATTTCTGTGTATATATAAATAATAAAGTGATTTTATGACTACTGAAGAATTGCTTAATAGAGCAGAGGATACAGGGTTATCCTATAAGAAAAGAATTGGATATGGAATTAAAGCAATAACTGAAATAAAAGAAAGGTGCCAATTGGAAGTACATGGAAGATACCAAGAAACGGATTTGAGAGCTGAAATGATAAAAATTGCACAAAAGAATTCTTTTCCTATAGAAGTAAGGAAAATGGCTGGAGAAACGGCTTTGGGAAAGCCTGGGGAAAGAAGCGATGCTTTTTTAGGAGAGATGTTTGATAATTTGAATCTTCCAAACGATGTTATAAAGATAGTTGCAAAAGAATTGATATTGAGATATGAGATACGAGAGGACAGGGCAAATCTCAAAGTTATGCAGATTGATGAAAGAATTCATTCACTTGGATTAGACTTATACATAAATAGTGTATTATTAAGGATGAAACCTTGTACTGATAGGGCATTTCACATTGCACGAAAACCCCGGCAATCTGGAATGCGTACGCAAAGGGCAATTGCCTGATTGGCAAAATTCATTTGTTTTTTATCTCAAAAATAGTTATTAAGCGACATATTTATCTCGCTCAATAGTTGTTAGTTTCAATAATTTTTAGTGGCTACGAACGACGGAAGGGTGGGGGGCGAGAAGACTAAATGTCGATAGTATCTTCATGTAAAGTATAATTACATTCCAAACATCCTACACGATGATAAATCGCTATAGGCTCTTGATCTTCTTCATGTCCTTGATAAATTGTTTTTTGAGTTTCTTTTATTGCACCACCACAATTAGGACACACAGATTTTAAATCAGTAAAAAAATCAGAAACAATCTTTTCTAACTTGCTCTTTGCCATTTCATAATTTCCCATTTCGTCATCTGTCGGTTCTCTGTTATGAGCGACACAATTTCTAATAGTTTCAACAGATTCTAAATTTTCCGATATTCTATTTAGAAATTCTAAAAATTCATTTTTTTTAGGATTCAAAACACCCAATTTTTGGATATTTTTTTCTAATTCATCAAATGTTTTATTATTAGCTAATAAATTAATTAATGTTTCTGATTTTATTATATCTGGTAATTTTAATCTTCGATATTGACTAAAAGTCAGATAAAAAAATTCGTTTTGATATTTATTTTTCAAGAACTTTGGGATTTCATTGTCTTTCACACCCTTGTATAACGGGTTAATTTTTTGTCTTTGAAATTCTAAAAAAGAAAAACAATCTGTTTCGTATGTTGATATAAAAATATATGAAAAAATTTCTCTTAATTGCATTTCTATATCAAATATTTCCTCATAATATTTTTTAAGAAGATCAAATAGATATTCATCTCCAAATTTAATCATAAAATCGCAATATTTAACACCATCTAAATATTCACAAAATATATTTAATTCTTCAACTGAAAAAGATCCATCTAAAATTAATTCAAACCCTATTAAATATTTTGAGTTAGATAATTCTTTTGAATATCTAATATTAATAAAATTATTAATACTCCCTGTATCAACTTGGTTATTATTTTCCTTAGAAACTTGAATTATAAGGGATCTTATGGTTTCTTCAAAATCAATTTTGTTATTAAATAAAACTTGAAAATTTACAGAACCCATTTTGTTAACCTACAATAATCTTTTCTACTTCTAACTTTGCCTTTTCTAATTCTTCTTTAGCTTCCTTTTGTAATTGTTCTGCTTTTTGCATTCTCTTTTTTACTTCATCAGCAATTTTATTCTGAACAGAAAGAGGAGGCAGGGGAATTTTTAAAGATAAAAGAGCTTCTCTATTTATTGCTGACATTATTGCCCCAGAACTTTCTCTTTGTAAGAGGGTTTGAAAAATATAACTTCTAAATAAAGCCCACAAATAATAGTTATTATAATTTTTTGATTTTTTGATTACATAAAAACCTGTTGAACAAATTGGATTCTCGATATTATCTTCAAAAATAGCGATAGATTTTAATGAACCAACTAAACTAGATAATAATAAATCCTCGTTTTCTATTTTCTGTCTTGCTCTGCTCGGTGCTTCAGCAATATCTAATTTATTATAATTTTTAATCAAACCTAAATTTTTATTAATACTTGCTAAATCAACATAATTAATAAAACTATAATTTTCAATATTTTCTAATTTATTAGATAAAATTATTTCTTTTTCAATTTCTTTAACTTCAAACTTTCCCTCATTTACTGCTTTTTCAACATCTTCAAATTTCGGCTGGAAATAATAAGCATCACAACGATTATTTTTTACTTCTTCACTGCTTACAACATAAGTCATTTTATCTTCTAATTCAGGCAGTTTTATTCCTAATTCATCAAACACACAATCGTTGATTGAATCAAGAAGTTTCTGGGCATCGGTTTCTTTTGATTTTTTAGAAGAATATGCGTTATCCATTAATGCGATGATGTGATTTTGAGTTTCTTTATCTGGAAGAATCACTTTAATAGATTTTAATGCTGGTTGATTTATCTCTGGAACAATCCCCCCGTTATTTTTCTGAAAAAATTGAAATTGTCCTAAAGATGTTCTAAAAAAAACTTCTAAATATCTTGAACTAACTTTTTTATCATCTAAACTTATTTTAAAAATGTGTGAGCTTAAAATTGCATTTTTTATTTTATTGGTTACGGAAGAAACTAATCCTAAAGATCCAGAACGAGATATTAAAAAATCATTTTCCTTTAATTTAATTTTATTTGGGATTTTATCAACTTTTACAAGACGGGGGTCAGAGTCATTTATTTCGTATTCTCCTAGATCTGTAACTCTTAGATATCTAAACCCTTCATTTTCTGAATATATTCTTATTTCAACTCCATTTTTTAAATCGGTAATTACCTCTTCAAAATTAACGATTTTAAATTTTGATTTTTCTATTTTATTTAATTTTTCTTTAAATTCTCTCTTGTAATAAAATGGATCTATCCTCCCCTCAATTTCATTAGCGAGTATAGTAAAACATTCAGGCATTTTTATTCTCACCCACTATTGCTTTTTTATTTTCAAGATTATTGACTATGTTTTCCCCTCTTTCTAATAAATCATCATAAGTTAATATGTCGATATTATGAAAATAATATTTTAAATGCTCTAACTTTTCTTTAATTTCTCTGCTTTTTTTCTTGCCTATAACCAAAATCCCTTTTGGTTTGAGAAAGTTAACTCGCAATTTTTTACTAATTCTCTTGCTGTCCCCCTCAATAATAGCCTCATCTATATATTCTATGAGTTGCTGTAAAGCATCAGTTAAGAATTTAGACATCTTCCCATTTTTATTAAATAATTCTTCCGTGCATTTCTTAATCTCAATTATATCAGCATACCCATCATATTTCTCGACATAAAAATCATATCTCTTTTTTATTCCTATTTTTTGAGGTTGGGAATTTTCATATTCTAATCCTAAAAGCCATGGTCTTTCAGATAAAAATTTCTGTAATTTTTCTTCTTTCGTTGTCACTGATAATTTATCTTTGAAATCTTTAATGTCTTTCTTGTATTCTGGTAATTTTATATTCCTATATTCTCTGATTAATTTTGAATAACTTTGCAACCTCTTTTTTAGTCTTAAATTGTCTTTTTTTAATAATTCTACTTCTTCATTCTCTAACTTTTCCATTTCTTTTTCTGAAAGGGACTTGCCCATCCTTATTTCATTTATCAAATCAGAATCAATTAGAAATTTTATTTTATTCCATATTTTTTGGTTAGTTATTTTAAAATTGTTATTTCTATATCCATTTTTTGTCGGAACACCAGAATATAACTCTATAAATGGCTTACTTTTTCCATCATCCCAGATCGTCAAACTTAACCTTATTGGATACCTCCCCGTTCTTATTTCATATTTTTTTAATTTTTTATAAGTGGGAGTTTTTTCTTCAGCCATCTTTAACAGCCCTCATATTTATTTAGATTTTTCTCAAACTTCCTATACTCTTCAAGTATCTTATCTAAATCGTTTATTGGGTCTTTTCTTCCTGTTGCATCATAGCCAATATGTTCAGCAATAGCCATAAATATAAGATAATTGCCTGTTTTTTCATTGTCTTTTTTCTTTCTTACAAATACAAGAGAAGATTTAACCCCTGCTCCAAAATGAGTAAATGTAAATTGTGGCAAACTTACAACTGCTAAAATCTGGGATTTTTCCATTAACAAATCACGAACATATTGTAAAGATGAATTGGTTAATATTCCGTCTGGTAGAACTATTGCCATTTTTCCATTCGGCTTTAAGAAATCTATACATCTTTCTATAAACAAAATCTCGGTTTTCTGGTTTTTCTTATTTTTGCCTAATTCATATTTGTCTAAATAATCCTTTTCTGTTGATTTTACCATTGCCCCGAATGGCGGATTTGTCAAGAGAATATCAAACTGATTTTTCTTAAATCCCTTATGTTGTTTTGTAATCTCTTCAACATTTTTTAATGAATCTGTACTTATGATATTTGTATGCCCATCATCATGGAGTATCATGTTCATTTTACAAATACGCGCAATTTGGTCGTTTATTTCAACACCAAAAAGATTATTCATGGCAAACTTATGCCAATGTTCCCATGCTTCTTTTTCATCATAATTTGATTCTGCATACTTTCTTACTCTATCCAGAGTATTAAGCAAAAATCCGCCAGAGCCACATGCAGGGTCTATAACCAAATCGCTTCTTTCTGGGTTTATCATTTCAACGCAGAAGTTAATTATTTCTCTTGGTGTAAAGAACTGCCCCATCTTACCTTTAAAAAAATTTTCCATAAATCGTTCAAAAGCCACGCCTTTGGTGTCTAAATCAATCTTATTTATAGCTAACTCCTGCAAATGCTCAACTACATTATAAACGACTTTTGGTTCTAATCGTATATCTTCTTTAAAGACTTCTGCATCTTCTTTTTTGGCTTTTTGATAAATTGCATCTATTCGCTTAAAAATTTCTTCTGCTGATTCATGCGTCCCTATTTGGAAGCTATAAGTTTCGCCTTTCTTTGTTGTTTTTTCATCTCGCAATTTGCAAAAAAGAAGTTTTGAAACTTCATCAAAAGCAGTTGTAGGGGCTAATTTTCCACCTTGCCAAACTGTATCGTGAGATTTCCCTAAAGCTCTAATTAATTCCTCTCTTGAAACTTCTTTTAATTCCTTGTCTGCTTCTCCTTTGATGAATTTGTATTTTGGTGTTTTTCCGTATTTTTTTGGAATATCAGAAATAACATTTTTCTCTCTTTCACTTGGTTTAAAGCCAGAAACATCAAAAGCAGTTTTAGTGATTCCTGCAATAACAGAAGCGAATTTTGCCCTTAAACTATTTGCATTTCCAAATGCCTGTTCTATTGCCTGTTTAAATTCTGCGTCAGTTATTCCATCCTTTTTGCATTCGATTACAAGATACTCTGCCCCTTCTTCATCATAAACAACAATATCTGCCCTGTCTTCGGGCGTTCTTCTTGGAACTGTTACCTCAATATCTATATTTTTAGTCTGGTAATCATAATCTAAAACAAGCTCACAAAAATAAGAAGCCCTAACCTTTTCTTCTGGATTTTTAAAAGATGTGGAGTAATCCCGTTTACCGAAATAAGTTATTTTTGAACCATCAGTCTCTACCTTGATAATATCCTTATCTATTCCTCGTTGTATGTTTCTTTGAAAGATAGAATCGTGATTATTTTTATTCATTTTTTCATCCCCTCTTTAAGCTGTTCTTCCATCATTATCTCAACTTGACGAGAGATTAATATGCCTTTCTTTTTACAAAAATCTCTGTATTTCTCATATAATTCAGAATTTACTCTCAAAGTGATATTTTTTGACTGCATTTTATTCAACCTCTGCATACCAGCCAGTATTCTCATTATTTTTTATTGCATCTTTTATTAATTCAAGGGATTTTTTAAGAATTAATTTTGCTTGTTTCATCTCCCTTTTGTTCTTAATGTGAAATCTCCCCCATTTTTGAGCATATACGCCCTCTTCTGATATGGGTTCAACTCCTTTAATTTTTTTTCCACCTGTAAACAACTGAATTCTCAATCCTTGTTTCTGAATTGTCACATTAAAAAATACTTTTTCTGGGGAATAGTAAAAGACCCCGTATTTTGCTGGTTTTCGCCAAATTGATTTATTGATCTTCATAACTGTTTCATGTAATTCTTCATATAATTTTTTTGAACTCGTATAATCTTTGTATAAATCCTCCAGATTATAATCGCTGATTTGTGATACTTTATCAGGCTCTTCAATAACTTGATTAGGATATTTTGGGTATTCTGTTTTTAATTCAATTACTTCTATATCTTTAGGAGAATTTTTCCAATCATGTTCCCAACAAACAATCATATCACATTTAGAACCAGATTTCATACTATTAAGATGCCTATGTCTTAAAAAATCAGATGATTTGAATTCAAATTCAATATTTACTTCTTCCCATTGCCCGTTTCCAACATATCTTTTTGCAATACAATCTGGAAATCCCTTTCTGATAGTTTCTATGTAGAGATTTAAATCATTAGTTAATTTTGAGAATAAAAAAATCATGCCATTTTCTTCAACAGGAGCATAAACTAATCCTCTAAAATTAATTAATTTTCCAACGATGTTTTTTCTTTTAATCATGATAAAGCTCCATCAGATACAAATACCTACAAATGTATATAAATATATCGATTTCTGCCCATTACTACTCTTCTTTTTTGTAAAAAAGGCGGGCGGGCAACCCATTTAAACCTTCGCAACTTTGAAAAGCTTAATTTTCCCAAAACTCAAAACACAAAACCCAAAACAATTATTGCCACGGGCCGGACTTGAACCAGCGGCCCTTCGGTCACTATTTCTAAATCAATTTTATTTAGAATCTTCAGCCGAATGCTCTTCCAGCTGAGCTACCGTGGCATGCAGATAAAATAGATGTATGAAAAGATTATAAAAGATACTGATGGGTTGGAAAAAACAATCTATTTTATTTAATTTTCCTGTAATATCATTTTTGTGAAAGCAACAACGATACTAATTGAGCCGGAATACGATAGAAATATAGGATATGTATCAAGGGTTATTGCAAATTTTGGATACAAGAAACTGGTTATCATTAACCCGAAATGCCCTGTTGGGCCGGATGCAATAAAATATGCAAAGCACGGAATTAAAATTTTAAGAAATGCAAGAAAAGTCAATTCATTTGAAAAGGAAATAAAAAAATATGATTTTGTAATTGGAACATCTGCAATAGTAAAAAGAAACAAGGATGCAATAAGGGATATTGTCCCATTAAGAAAATTTTCAAATGAGTTTAATTTAAAAAATAAAAAAGTTGCAATAGTTCTTGGAAGGGAAGGAATAGGTTTGCAGGCAAATGAGATAAATTTATGCGATTTGATTGTAACTATAGAAACAGGCAGAAAATACCCAGTCTTAAATATCTCGCATGCGCTTGCAGTGATTTTATATGAGATATCCAAAAAAAGAATCTACTGGCATGAAGAAATTGCAAGAACCGGAGAAAAAAAGGCATTGATTAAAATATTTTCAAAAATGGCTGCAAAAGGAAAAAACCCAAGTCTTGCGATTGCAAGCTTTAGAAGGGTTATAGGCAGGGCAAAAATAAAGCATAGGGAAGCAATAATGCTAATTGAGATACTGCGGGAAAATTCAAACTAGGTTTTCTCTGCCCTTAATATTGACAACTTCTCAAAAAAGAAACTCTCCTCATCTAAGATTTCGACAGAAAAGTTTTTCCCCTTTAACACTGAAATCGTCTTGTCCAAATCATTTAATGAACTTTGTATGAGAAGAATTTTTCCGTTTTCATTTAAATGCCTTTCAAAATTATCCAAAAATAAGTCAATTGTTTTTCTTCCATTTTTCCCCCCATCATACGCATAATTTTCCACGGAGTTTATTTTTTCTTCATCAGATGTTGGAAGATATGGGGGGTTAAACATGATTGAATCAAATTTTCCAAAAACATTTCTAAAAAGATCAGAATTTATAAAATGAACATTTTTTACATCGTTTAATTTGGCGTTATGGTTGGAATTTTCTACTGCTTTCTGGCTTATATCTATCCCATACACAATATTTTCTGGATTATTTTTTGCGCAAATTATTGATGCAATTCCACAGCCACACCCAATCTCAAGAATCCTTCCTTTCAGATTTTTAGAATAGTTTGCAAGAAAAAAGGAATCCTCTGCAGGAAGATATACTTCTGGGAAAATTTCAAATATCAGCGAATCGAATTCTATTTTTTGCATATAATCATCTAAAGCAAAAGAATATAAAAAAAGATGGAGAAACAGGGTTTATGGATGAAGTCCTCCTTTTATTATTAAAGAATAATGCGCATCTTGAGCCAATAAGGATATCTACAACAAGAATTGCAGAAATATGCCAGATGTCGCAGCAGAATGCATCCAAAAAAATAATTTTATTCCAAAAAGAGGGAATTGTGCAAAGGATCGAATCCGGAATAAAAATAACCCAAAAAGGGTATGACGCTGCAAAGGAGGAATATTTAGAGCTTAAAAAAATATTTGAAAGGGGAAGCATCAAAATATCCGGAAAAATAGTCGATGGAATCGGGCAGGGGAAGTATTACATGTCTCTTGAGCATTATAAAAAAAATATCAGGGAAAAATTCGGTTTTGAACCCTACCCCGGCACATTGAACTTAAAAATAAGAAAGAGGGATGTCTTGAAAAGAGAGAGCATAATGAAACAAAACCTGATTTCAATCCCGGGTTTTGCAACCAAAAACAGAAGTTTCGGGGAACTCTTTTGCTATCCTGCAAAAATAAACAATCTAAATTGTGCTATTGTTTTTCCACTGCGAACACATCATGGAAAAGATGTAATAGAGATAGTTGCAAAAGAAAATTTAAGAAAAAAATTAAAGGGAAAAAAAATAATTGTGGAAGTAAATTAAAGCCCTGCTTTTTTCCTAAGCATTTCAGCCATATCTGTTTTTTCCCAGGTAAACTCGGAATCATTTCTTCCAAAATGCCCGT
>Ga0265297_10000414_pt1 | contig 131136 bp, 144 predicted proteins | sample Munlanlwell13791_FD_192502 | JGI IMG/M metagenome (GOLD analysis project Ga0265297, IMG submission 192502) | Leachate microbial communities from a municipal landfill in Southern Ontario, Canada - Leachate well 137-91 | ecosystem: Engineered > Solid waste > Landfill > Unclassified | place...
CCCGCCCGCATTCCTCCCCAGACCCCTCCTGCGGGCGGGAAATCAGCCGAGGCAGGGCGAATCCGAAACCCCAGACAAATTGTTTCGCCCTGCCGAGTCCATTTTATTAGTTTTAATCATTTGGATTTTGCTCGAAATAGTTTCGAACTTTGTCCAACAAACACCGCCAAGACAATTTAGTATCGGTGTGACCCGAATGCCCTTATTTTAAGCCAAATAAAAAGAGAGTAAGACGTCCCACTTACTCTGAGGTAAGTGGGACGGCCGAACTTTTGTTATTTAATATTGAATTTGCTTTTATAAAATCTCTTTCGTTTTTTAAATTGCCGATCAAGAAACTCAACTTTTCCATCATGAAAGTCAACAATATGTTTTATCCCTTCACCCCTAAGCCGACCGATATATTGGGTTAATTTCCCCTCGAAAGAAAACGGAAACGCCAAAACGACACTATTCACACCATGCAAATCAAATCCTTCGCCGAGCAGTTGTCCTGTCGTAATGATAACTTGGAAATTTCCCGCTTCGATTTGAGCTAGTTTTATTTTTCTTGATCGTGTCGAATCATCTCCCGAAATGGCAATGACTTCTGCTTTTCCTCCGAGATACAATTTTAGCATCTCGAGATGTTCCTTGCGTTCCGTGAGAACAAGGACTTTTCTTGCCAAACTGGTTTCTTCCAAAATTGCCTTAGTGATTTGTCCATTTCTCGCTGAATCATAGCAAATTGTTTTGGCTAAAGTCTCATAATGATCAGTAGTGTAGCGAAACGGGAGAAGCAACAAGGTTGGATAAATGCTTATGTCAAATGATTTTTTGTTCTCGTTGCCAAAGTTAGACATTTCAGCAATAACCGGTCCGATAATAAATTCAGTGATTTTTTCAGTTCCGTATTTGCGTTCATGAGTTGCCGTTAATCCGAAAAAATATTTACTCTTGAATGAGAAGATCAAATCGCGATAAGTTTTGGCTGGCACATGGTGACACTCATCAACAATAATGAGACCAAAAGAATCTGTGATTGCCTTCAAATCTTTATAGCGCGCCAAACTTTGGAGCGTTGCCACGTTAATTTGTTTGCCAACCTTTTTCTTGGTTCCCGAGATAATACCAATCTGGATCTTGGGAATACTAAGAAATTGTTGAATTCGCTCAGCCCATTGCGTCAAAAGCTGGTTGCGATTAACAAGGATTAAAGCTGGGACACCAAGCTTAGCAATAAGCTCAAGCGCCACAATTGTTTTCCCGCTTCCTGGCGGGGCGATAATAATGCCGTTGATGTGCTGACCTATTTTTTCAAGCAGCTCTTTTTGTTCTTCGTGTAGGGAAATTATTGATTTAAACTTTATTTTTTCAAATTTTTTGTATTGTTTAATAATTTTATAAGGCAACTCTTTTTCTTTTAAAAAAGTTTCTAGTTCGCCAAGAAATCCCCTTGGAAGAGTTATTTCGTTGTCATCATTTTGAATTAAATTAAAATATTTTTCCGTGCCAAATACCGATTTACCCAAATGTTTTTTAGTCGCGCATTCTCTATTAAAGACATTTAAATGATCTTTTATAAAAGCGACAAGCCCCGCCGAAAGCTCGGCTTTTTTAAGATGAATTGAGCCGTCAACCACGATTTTGGCTTGGTTGTTGGACGAGAGAAACTCATTTTTAAGATCAAGATTTTTTGATTCAAATAAGACATTATACACATCATCTAATTCACTATCTGATTGCCGATGTACTGTTTTTAAAAATTCCCATTGATTAGTAAATGGAACAAAGGTGTTCGAATCGCAAAATACTGAAGCCCCTTGTCTTACCCTTTCACCTTGTAACGGCAGAGCAATTAAATTTCCAAATCCGCCATCGGTGATATTATCTTGGTTTGGGAACAATCGGTCAAAGCTTATCTCTTTGGCAAATTCCGAATATTTGAATATTTTTCTCATTATTTCTAAAACAATCGCTCTTGATTTCCAACATGAGTAAGTGTTTTCAAAAAATATCCAAACATGAGCGCCATTTCCGGAACGGGAAATTTCTGTGTACGCCTCAATTCCCAAATTTTTACAGGCCTCGATAAATTTTTGGCAATCACTTTTCCAATCACCATCATCAAAATCAGCGGCAATAAAATAAGAGGTGTTATTGGGAAGAATCGGATAAATACCGATAGTTTCTTTCCCCGTCAAATGAGACAATAAAATTTCGTTAGTAAACGGTGCTAATGTTTTGTGCTCAAAATCTTTAATCGTGCCACCTTTTGCTCGATGAGCGTTAAATTCATTCCAATCAAAAGAGTAAGCCGGAGACCAACCGCTTTTACCCTCTTTTTCCCATCGACGGGGATAAACGTCAGTTCTTCCGCGAAAAAGAGACAAATAAATGGCAATTTTTTCTTGAGCTGTCATACCGAGCGATTATCTTTTCTTGTACCTCGTGGCTCGGCCAAGTCCGATTCGTTCAATCCATTTTAAGCGCAAAAGTTTAATTAGCGCTTGATTGATAGTCGGACGAGGAATGTTTGTATTTTTTATTATTTGGAGTGGTGTAATTTCGGCTTCGGATTTTGAAATAAATTCCCAAACGATTTGCTGTTGTGGCGATAGTAATTTCCCAACCTCTTCTTTGGAGAGGAGTTGCAGAGCATTTTTGGATTGCTCAATAATAATTTTGAAAAAGAAAGACAGCCACGGAAAGAGATTTTCTTTATCTGTGCGAAAAGTTTTTTGGCTTTGTCGCAAGGCCACATAATATTCCGGTTTGTTATCTTCAATCAATTTTTCTTGCGAAATATAGGGCATATATTCATACCCGTGTTGCAATAAAAGTAAATTGGTCATAATCCGCGACAATCGTCCGTTACCATCAGTGAAAGGATGGATTAAGAGAAATTCAATAATAAAATTACCGATGATTAAGAGCGGATGAAACTTCTTTTCCAAAAAAGCGTTTTGGGTCCATTCCACCAATTCCTGTGTCTCTTTTGGGGTTAGCCACGCCGAAGTTGTGTCAAATAATATTTGAGTTGGTTCGCCATGGGGGCTAACCATCGCCACTTTATTATCGGTTGATTTATAATTACCACGGTGATTTTCGTCTTTTTCTGCATATTTTAATAATTCCCGATGGAAAAATTTAATGGTGCTTTCTGAAAAAGGGATTGATTGGTATGTTTCAAAAATATTAGTTAGAAGTTCGTAATAGCCCCGAGCTTCTTGTTTGTCTCGATTTTTGAATTTTTGGATCGCTAAGCCGCGCATCAGTTGCTCGACATCTTCGTCCGAAAGTTCCGACCCCTCGATTCTCGTCGAGGCACCGGTTGAAGTGACAAGCACCGATTTTTTAAGCTTACCAAGAACCTGTGGGTCCAGCTTGGCGCCAGACACCCATTTGCTTTTCAGTAAATCAATCTCATCAATTAGCTTATAGATATCTCTGGGTAAATCCTGTATTCTTTTGTTGAATTTGTCAGTCATAATCTTATATATATTATATGTATGATTATATAAGATTATGTAGAATAAAGCAATAGTCCTTAGATATTCCGCTGAAAATTATCAACAAAACTTGCAAAATCCCTATATTTTGCAATAATTTATGACAACCGGGCGACCCACTTAGTTCGAATCGTTCGTTCCCCGCATTGACAACTAAGTATCGGTGTGACCTAATTATATGAGTAGAAGCTACGACCCACTTAGTTCGAATCGTTCGTTCCCCGCCTTGACAACTAAGTATCGGTGTGACCCGAGTACCTCAATCGTAAACAAAAATACACAATAAACTCGTGTGTTCTTGTTTTTATTGAAAGTGGTAAAATAAGGGTTATGAGAAAAGTTGGTTCGATAAAAAATGAATTACTGCAAAAATCTAGAGAATCAATGCTGTCAGCTGTTCAGATATTTAATAACCCAAATATTAACTTTAAATCAGAATCTTTTATCGTTCTAGCGATTATTTCATGGACATACTTACTTCACGCTCACTATAGAGAGAAAAAGGTTGAATATCGATATTTTGATCAAGGAGAACAAAGAAAAAGATTCCATCTTACTAAAAATGGAGCTTATAAATATTGGGAGCTAGAGCGTTGTTTAAATGAAAAGAGATGTCCAATTGATAAGATCTCTATCGCTAATCTCTTGTTTTTAATTGGGCTAAGACACGAAATTGAACATCAGATGACGACAAGGATTGATGATTTACTCAGTGCAAGATTCCAAGCGTGTTGTTTGAACTATAATAAATACCTGAAGTCTTTATTTCCTAAACAAAATAGTATTGAAAAATATCTCTCATTTAGCTTGCAGTTTTCATCTTTGAGTGAAGAGCAAATCGACCAGCTAAATGATTATAAGGACCTCCCTAAAAATATATCTTTGTTTATTGAACAGTATGACGAGAGATTACCAGAAGATATCTTTAATGATAGTAAATTTTCATATAGAGTTCTTTTTGTCCCTAAAACTGCAAATCGAAAAGGGCAAGCGGATAGGGTTATCGAATTTGTTAATCCAGAATCAGAGATTGCAAAAGGTTTAAGTCGAGAGTATTGGGCAATAAAAGATAGAGAAAAACCCAAATTCCTTCCCAGTCGAATCTGTAAAGAAATGCAGAATCTCGGTTATAAAAAATTTAACATGCAACATCATACAAAATTATGGCAATCGGAAGATGCAAAAAATCAGGATAAAGGTCTGGGAGTTCTTTTGGAAAAAACTTGGTATTGGTATGAAAATTGGTTTGATTTTGTCAAAAAACATTGCGAAGCAAACAAAAATTTATACCTTTAGATGAGTGTTAATGTTTTATCTTTGTAAATAATTCTTGACCTTAGATTCGCCAGCAATTCGCGCTTCTCAATAGTCGTTCCCTCCTTAAGAATATATTTGGCATAATTGCGGATGTCAGTTTCTGGATTAGTTTTAATTTTCTCTTTGGCCCCAAGGACCGAACGTTGGAATATATTAAACCTGGCAATTTCTTCTTCCAGTTTTTGTCTCATGCCCAGCTCGTTGATATTTACCTTGTCGAGGATCTTTAATAACTCGGTAATTAGTTCTTCCTCACGAATATATTTATTTTTGCAGTTTCGATCTCTGGCTCGGCTACAGCTATAGTAAATATAACGATTGGCCCCACCCCCAACCAGTTGCTTCCATTTTTCTTCTGCAGAAATACCCGAGCCACAATAACCGCAAGTAAATAATTTAGTGAAGGAAAATTCTTTCGTCTCTCGCACAATTTGGTCACGCTTCAATTGAGCCTTAGCTTTTTCGAATAAATCTTGATCAATAATTGGTTCGTGCTTGCCGGTGTACCAGTTACCGCTTTCTTTGGGGTGCTCGAAGACTCCATAATAAAATGGGTTATCTAATATCCGATAAATACCGCTTAGAGTAAGTGGCTTATTGCCTCGGGTGTAGAAATTTAATTCAAACTTAAGCCAATTAAATATCTTTCGACCTGAGTAATGTTCGTAGGCCACTTTCTCAAACATCTTTTTGATAATTGGGGCTCGGGCTGGATCAATTAATATCTGACATTTTTTGTCCATCATCTTTTGGTTGAGGTACCCGAGAGGGGCTACTCCGGGCCACAGGCCCATCTCGACCCTAGCTCGCAGACCACGTTTTACATTTACGCTTTTGTTATCGTTTTCTAATTTGGCCGTACTCCCTAAAATCATCAGCAAGAACTTTTCGTTTGGATTATTAGTAAATCGCTGGCCATAAGTCCTGATTTCGTGGAGTTTACCAGAGTCCATTAAATCGACAATTTTGCCTAAGTCTCCAGCATTTCTCGAGATACGATCTGGTGCCCAAGTTAAAATGCCATTGAATTTGCCCTGCTTTAGTTCCTCAATTATCTCGTTAAAGACTGGCCGTTGCCCAGTCTCTTTGGCTGAGTGCGATTCTCGCTTCATTGTCACAACCTCTAGATTTTCCCGCTCGGCCAGCTGGAGCATCTCCTTAATCTGGCTATCAATGCTCAGAACCTGCCGTTCCTCAGATTCCGTGCTTTTCCTTGCGTAAAGGCAGTATTTTACCTTTACAGGGCTTGCTACTTGGGTGACTGTCCCCAATGGCACTTGGGTTGTTGAATTTGTCATATAACCAATGAATGACGCAACTCTCTCAAGGAGTCCAGAGCGTCCCGAGTTGGTAAGAAGTTGGTAACTTTCAGGCCGCTAAACCCTATGAAAAGGGCCTTATTTATGGTATAAAAGGAACATCTATGTAAGTCTCTTTGCGAGGATTATATCCGAGTAAACGATGGCAAGGAGAATTACAAAATGATTAGTAAATAATTTATGGCAAACAGCAATCTTAATAAGGCAAAAGAAACAAAGAATGACGAGTTTTATACGCAATACAGCGATATTCAAAAAGAGATCGAGGCGTATTTGGAATATAATCAAAACACATTTCGTGGCAAGGTAGTATATTGTAACTGCGACGATCCGTTTGAGAGTAATTTCTTTCGCTATTTCGTGCTCAATTTTAATAAGCTCAGACTAAAACAACTCATCACAACAAGCTATAAACCCTCACCCGTCGCTAATACACAATTAAGATTGTTTGGCGACGACAAAACACTTGCAAAAGCAAAGGGCCGACCAAAGGTGACAGCTAATAAATTTATTATCAACGAAGTAAAAGACTTCGACGGCGACGGTGAATTCAACCTGAGAGACATTGCCAAGCAGTTAAAAGCAAATAAACACAACGAATGGGCGCCACTAGAGGGTGACGGTGATTTTCGTAGTGATGAATCTATCAACCTTCTAAAACAATCTGACATTGTGGTAACCAACCCGCCCTTCAGTCTATTCCGTGAATATATAAAACAACTTGTTGATCATAATAAAAAGTTTTTGATCATTGGCAACATGAACGCCATTACCTACAAAGAAGTTTTTCCATTACTTAGAGATAACAAAGTTTGGTTAGGTAATAATTACAAAGTCAATGCTGGGGCAATGTTTTTTGAGATACCAGAAAAAATTGCAAATTTGGAGCAAGTTCGCGAGGTCAAAACAAATGAAAATGGCAAGAAGGTTTATATTACAAGAGTACAAGGTATTCGTTGGTTTACTAATCTTGACCATGGCCGACGCCATCAGCCACTTCGGCTCATGACCGAGAAAGAAGTGATAAAGTTTACAACGAAAAAACCGTTTGAGAAATACGATAACTATGATGCGATAGAGGTTCCATTGGTTAAAAATATCCCGAGCGATTACAAAGGTGTGGTTGGTGTACCGGTTAGTTTTTTAGATAGTTACAACCCTGATCAATTTGAAATTTTGGGTTCAAATCGTGGAGTAGACCAAGATCCAAATAAAATATATGGCAAGGGATCTTATTTAAATGGAAAAGAAGTTTATAAAAGATTATTTATCAAACACAGAAAAAAATAATATGAAAACAAATTTAAAAACCAACATCACAGTTAAAGAAATTTGCGACGGGTTTGTTTATAACGAGCTTGAAGGCAAGGGCTTGTTTGGTTTGTCTGGAAAGTTGACCATTCAACCCGAATACCAGCGCAATTATATTTATGCGTCAGATGGTGGCAAAAGAGAAATGGCGGTAATTGAATCAGTCCTAAAAGGCTACCCAATAGGATTGATTTATTTTAATAAAGTTAGTGATAACAATTTAGAAGTTTTGGACGGACAGCAACGCATCACTAGTCTTGGACGATTTATCACCGACAAATTTGCCATCTTAGATGGAAACGGTAATCCGCAATATTTTGGTGCTATGGCTAAAGATAAAAAGACAAAAATTTTAGAAACAAAATTGCTTATTTACGAGTGTGAAGGGACAGAAAGCCAGATAAAAGAATGGTTCAAGACCATAAATATTGCCGGCGTTCCCCTCAATAATCAGGAATTACTCAACGCTGTGTATTCCGGCCCATTCGTGACTAAAGCCAAGGAGGAATTTAGCAATAGCCAAAACGCCAATATTCAAAAATGGAGTGCGTACGTCTCCGGTAGCGCCAATCGTCAGGAGTTTTTGGAGCGAGCTTTGGACTGGGTAAGTAAAGGTGATATTGGTGATTACATGAGTAAACATCGTAAAGACAAAAACATTGATGAGCTGAAAAAATATTTTGACACGGTCATTGATTGGGTATCCAGCGTATTTACTGATGTAGAAAACGAAATGCGTGGACTAGAGTGGGGCCGACTTTACGAGGAGTATCACAAGAAAGCGTATAATCCGGCGAAGGTGTCAACCGAGGTGCGCAAGCTCTATGGCGATCCGTATATCAAAAACCGCAAAGGTATTTTTGAGTATATTCTCGGTGGCTCAGTTGATACAAAATTACTAGACGTCCGAATTTTTGATGAGGCGACCAAGCGATCTGTTTACGCGAAACAAACAAGTGGGGCGGAAACTAAGGGTAAATCAAATTGTTCTCATTGTGCCATTGGACATGATGCTAACAAAGGCAAGATTTGGAGCTTTGGCGAAATGGAAGCAGATCATGTATCGGCGTGGATTAAAGGTGGGGCGACTTCAGCTAAAAACTGTGAGATGCTATGCAAGACACATAACAGAGCGAAAGGAAATCGGTAGAGAATAGAACTAATGTTGACTACCAGCAACATATAAGGAAGTTTAGATCAATACAAAAATCTGTTAAATAAAACGCCCGAATAGGGCGTTTTCCCTTTAAATAAGGAGTAATTTCGTTAGTTCCATTGACAGCTAGATAAACATTTACTAAGGATAGCTTATCTTGGGCATTATTACGGAGTATTTTAGGCCAATATCACAGGAGAAAAGGCTTGACAGTGAAACTCTTGAGCGTATAATCTAAATGTAGTAAATATAAATTATCAATAAACAATAAAAACTATGAGAGACCAAAAATTAATTCTAGGTGAAATTAAAAATTTGTTAGATGAGCTTGAAACTTCTTTTGGCGTTAAATCCAGCCAAGATAAAACTACCAATAAAATAAGCCGTCCCGCTGTTTCCCCAAAAGGCGCGCTTGGTGCGATCAATATCCTTATTGAAGAAAAATTTTTTGATACCCCAAAAGAAATATCGATAATTTTGGAAAAATTGAAAGAGATAGGCCACTACCATAAGAGTACGGCGATAGCGATGAATTTATTAAATCTAACTAAACGTCGCATTCTCAATAGATTTAAAAATAAGGAAACTAAAAATTGGGAGTACGTAATAAGAAAATAATAATATGGACAAAGAAACTTTATCTTTAAAATTAAGTCAGATTAAAAGTTTAGCGGAAGAATGTCTGGGGACTTTGTCTGATGCCCAAACGCCAAGGCGCCACTCTGCCCACGTAAAGAAGGCTAAAAAGGACGATGTGCCCATAGATTATATTTTATCTATTGTTAACAAGATAAAAAATTGCGATGAGTCAGATCAGGTAGAAAAGAATATCCTCGATAAAACGTCTCTGTCAGGACGAATTTTACTGCCGTTTTATATTTGTTATAAGTATTTTCCAGAACAAGGACTGACCACTGGCGATGTTGAAAAAATCACCTCTGAATTGAGAGTAAAGGTACAAACCCCTAACGTCTCTAAGGCAATCTCTGATTCACTGCATAAATATCTTGAAGGCAACTCGACCCGCGTTAAGGGAAAGCCGGTGATATATAAGCTTAACAGAAAAGGTGCTAAATATTTTGAATCCCTTTTAAACCCTAATGAAAAAGAATGAAATGCCAATAGAATTTTTTGCCCGTTGTATGAGCCAACGGGTCACCAAGATAGCCGACAGAGCCGTCGCTTTCCTCTATTTTTACGCTATCAAAAAAAATTGTGGTGCTTCGTTAAAGCAAATCATCAAAGATTTCGGTAACGTAGGGCTCGGTAGTCCAAATATTACTAAACTAAGGAGGGATCTCGCAAAAGACAGACGAACAATTAAGTGTTCCGAAGACGAATGGCGATTAAAAAACGACAAATTAGCAGAAGTTGAAAGAGATTTACAACTTAGCCGTTGTCTAGTAAGTGAAAAAAATAAATCTGCTACAGTAAATGGTTCTTATGTGGATAAAAAACGCTTTCAGGCACTAAAAAAGAAAAGTGGAAAATTTGATTTCTGCCGACTTCTTAAAATGCTCGAGGAACTTGACGACGCTTCTTTTTCAAGAAATTACATCTCGGTTATTTTATTAATTCGAGCAATTCTTGATCATGTTCCCCCTATTTTTAATCTTGGTACATTCTCAGAGGTGGCGAACAATTACGGGGCGAAAAGTTTTAAGGATTCAATGATGAACCTTGAAAATTCCTCTCGCAAAATAGCAGACTCATATTTACACACCCCAATCAGGGCAAAAGAATCCTCACCAAATGACAAACAGGTTAATTTCTCAAATGACCTTGACGTTTTATTAGCAGAAATTATTAGAATAAGCTAAAGTCTGCTGCAAAAATTTTCGCCAGCCAAAGCGAAATGAATCAGAAATTATTCCCTCATATAATAATTATGTCTGAATATTACAATTCACAAAGATTGCGAGGTTTATACGATCCAAAATCGGACGATCCGTTTAAGTTGTCCCGTTCAAAGATTGATCTATTTTTGGAATGTCCACGTTGTTTCTATTATGATCGCAAGCTTGGCGTTGGCCGACCGCCGGGCTTTCCTTTTGCCCTAAACTCGGCGGTTGACCATCTTTTGAAACTTGAGTTTGATATTCATCGAGCGAACGGTACCAAACATCCCCTGATTGAAAAATATGGTGTCGATGCTCGGCCAGTTGCTCATGATGATCTCGACAAATGGCGTCATAACTTTACCGGTATCCAGTATTTACACCCAGTCACTAATTTTCTGGTTTTTGGGGCGATTGATGATCTTTGGCAAAATTCCAAAGGCGAATATATTGTTGTGGATTATAAGTCTACCTCAAAAGACGAGAAAATCACTGAGCTTAACAAAGATTGGCAAGATGGCTATAAACGTCAGATGGAAGTTTACCAATGGCTCTTGAGACAAAACGGCTATAAAGTTTCTGATACTGGTTATTTTGTTTACTGTAATGGTAAAAAGGATCGAAAGGCTTTTGACGGAAAACTTGAGTTTGACGTCACTTTAATCCCTTATAAAGGTGATGATTCTTGGGTTGGGAAAACGCTTGTTAAAGCTCATAAATGTCTGAATAGCGGCAAAATCCCCGAAGCCAATCCCGATTGCGATTATTGTAGTTATATTAAGGCGATAAATAGCAAATAGGTGTAAAATAAATCTATGCAACAAATTATCTATTTGATCATCGGACTCCTGATTGGTTACTTGTTTTTCAAAATTCACAAGCTTTCAGAAAACAAAATTGTAGAAAATAAACAAGAAAATCAAATTGTCAATCAATCATCAAAAGAACTCGGCAAAATAAATCACCCATCATTCGATTCCAGGAAAATGAAAGCCGGTGGCCGAGATTATTTTTTCGATCTTAGAGCTACCCAAAAAGGTGACAAGTATCTACACATTACCGAATCGCGGATAAAAGACGATTCAGAAATAAGAGGCAGTATCGTTATTTTTCCAGAATATCTTGATGAGTTTTTTCAGACATTAGGAGAGATGAAGGGTAAGATAAAGAAATAATTTAAATCATTACTATGGAAACCGAATCAAAACAACAAATCTTAGAGCGACAAAAAGAAATCGAACAGGAATTAGTCGAAATGCTTGAGAAAACCAAGAGCGATTTTATTTTGGAAGATATTAAGGACGCTATTTTCCACGAAGAAGAAACTGACGATATGATGAAAATTGTAGCGATGTTTGATCGGGGCGGAGATGCTTCAGAATTAAGCAATATTCTGGAATTGGTAACTGACGCTTGGAATTATTTTCCCCACCAAGCTCTTGGTGGGTTATCACCGGCTGAGCAGACGCTAGAATATCGAGAAAAATAAAAACTGGACTATCTCTCCAATCTGTGGTATTATCACCTCGGAATACTAACCTTTGTCAACAAAACTCACATTAGCTGAGTAGAGGGAGAACGGCCATGAAGAAATGGTGGATACTGGCCATAATCATGGCCCTGTCGGTCATTGTTATGCCTAACAACACTTGGGCGGGTGGCAACATTCGTCCTGGTGGCAGTCTGAGTCCTAGAGCTCTCGGTATGGGCGGCGCTCATAACGCGGTCTCTGGTGATGGCGCAGCTTTTTACCACAATGTCGCCAACTTGAGCCAAGTTCCCGACTTCTCGGAGTTTGACCTGGACACAATCGTGACCAAGGCACACTTTAAGGAGTTTGGAAGCAACAATGAACACGAGTCAGAACTGGGACTGTTCCCAATGCCAATGTTTGCGTTAACTCACAAGTTGAGTGACAAACTAACGCTGGGCTTGTCCCTGTATCCAAGTGATGGTCTCGGAGTTGAGTACAAAAGCTTGAAGTATCAAAAGAGCCTGCTCGCTTCGATCAACTTCACTCCGGCCATTGCTTGGCAGATTAGCGACCAGCTGTCTGTCGGCATCGGCCTCGATGTTGTCTATGGTCAAATGACTGAGAATGCCGTCTTCGATCAACTCGGTTTTCCGATCGATGGCGTTTTTCTCAAGAACAAAGCCAGTGGTTGGGGCCTTGGGTATCGCTTGGGTCTTCGTTATGAACCTTGTGACTGGTTAACCTTCGGTGTCAGTTACGCGTCAAAGCGCAAGGTGGCGATGGATTGCCAAAGCGATGTCACGGCTCTTGGTTTGGATCTGGGAGAACTGCGAGGCAAAACCTCAATCGGTTTTCCCGGTCGTCTTGGTCTGGGTGTCGCCATCAAGCCAGCCGACAAGTGGCTCGTCGCTCTCGACTTCGACTACTACGACTACTCAGGCTTAGACAAGATCAAGTTTGACTTTGATTGGATCGCTATCACGCAAACGATGAACTGGGGCAACAATACCAGTCTTCATCTGGGTGTGGAGCGAACAATCAATGAGAACTGGAAACTGCGCTTTGGTCTCGCTGGTCTCTGGCCTTCAGTGCCCAAAGCGAAGACGGTCCCGATCATTCCTGACGGCATGGGCTACTGCGGTTCAGTCGGGGTTGGTTGGAATAATCGCCAAGGCAACTTGGGGATTGATGTCGCTCTGATGTATGGTCAAATCAGTCGGGAGACTGGACCAGGACGCGGAGTGCTAGCGCCAGGCCGAAACGTGGTCGATGTGGGGATTGTCTCAGCCGGAGTGACCTATTACTTCGGTGGAAAAAGGAACTAGAACAAGAAAAAGGAGAAACAGGGGGGTGGAGAAATCCATACCCCCTTTTGCCTTTATTAACACAAAAACTTGACTACTCTTATAATTGGTGGTATCATGGAAGGCGGAATTAAACGATAACTGGGTCCTTGCAAAAACTACCTGAGGAAGGAGAATATAGCAATGAACGGACAAGGTTTGACCATCGAAATCGCTTCGGAAGCCAGTTGGTTGGCTGAAGAAGCGGGAACGGTTGGGCATGCTGTCGGAACGCCTCGTTCTGTGTACGAGAAGCGTTACTGGCCGTATGTGCTGACCATGCCAATCTCTTGGTTGCTCACTCTCTGGGTGATGGCCAAGAAACAATTGCGCCAAGCTCTCGGTCTGCCTGGTCCGTCCATCAATACTCTCTGGTTTGATGGTCTTGGATCGGAATTGATGCAGATCAAGGGCACGGCCGCCGGTTGGAAGGCTCTCGACATCATCTACAATCACCAGTTTGGCGGAAAACGCACGATTGGCGGATTGCTGGACGATTTCTGGATCGGGATGGTCAACGCTCAAGCGGTTCGTAACCGTCTGAAAGTGGTGACCATGGAGGTCCGTCGAGCGCTGGTGCAGTTCGCGAATGAGCCCGAAGTGCGGATTATGTCCTTGGCTTGTGGTTCGGCCGAAGCAGTGATTAAGGTGGTGTCGCGTCTCAAACGACAAGGCATCACGGTCAAAGTGCTTCTGGCCGATATCAATCCGGCCGCGCTGGCTTACGCCGAGCAATTGGCAGAACAGTATGGAGTTCGTGATCGTATCCAAACCTTGCAAGCGAACGCGCTCAAGAATTTGGATTTCGCTCGCGACTTCAAACCGCACGTGGTAGAGATGTTGGGCTTGCTCGACTATTTACCTCAAGAGACTGCGATTCGTCTGTCGTCGCAAATTAGGCAGTCGTTAATGCCTGGCGGTCTGTATCTGACCTGCAACATTGCTCCGAACTTCGAACAGCACTTCCTCAAGTGGGTTATCAACTGGCCAATGATCTATCGGTCGCCACGAGAACTCGCTGATGTCATCGAGCAAGCTTGCTTCGATGATTTCCGCTTGATCTACGAGCCTCTCATGATCCACGGTATCGTTGTTGCTCACAAGAAGGCTTAATCAACAGAACGAGCCTGACGTCGCCCTGACTTGGTGTTATAATAAACACTGAGTCGGGGCGATTTTGTTTTTATAAAAAATATCAAATGACCTTTTACGCTTTCTCTGCTTTATTTAATTTTTTCACAAGTCTTGGTCTTGGACTTTTTGTCTTAGTTAAAAATAAAAATAACAAGACTAGCCAGACTTTCTCCGCTTTTGCTTTTACGATTGCTTTTTGGAGTTTCTTTTATTATCTCTGGCAAATTGCCGATAATTCTGACTCAGCTTTATTTTGGTGTCGCGTGCTGATGGCCGGTGCTATTTTTATTCCAGTCACTTATTTGCACTTTGTTGTCCGTTTTCTAAATATTCAAAAGCAAAAAATCTTTTTAATTCTTAGTTATATTCTTTTTAGCCTTTTCCTTTTGTTTGATATCACGCCGTTATTTGTTAGTCACGTTGAGCCACTTCTCGGTTTTGCTTTTTGGCCTATTGCTGGTCCAATCTTTAGTATTTTCTTACCGATCTGGTTAGCTTATGTCGTTTATTCTTCCTATTTACTTTATCAACGCTATCGTTCTGTTGAGGGCCTACAAAGATTACAAATCAGGTATGTTTTGCTGGGAATGATCTTAGGATTTGCCGGTGGTTCAACCAATTATTTTCTTTGGTATTACATACCGATTCCGCCAATTTTTAATATCTTTACCTCGGCCTATGTGGCAACTGTTGCTTACTCGATTATCCGTTATCGCTTAATGGATATTCGCATTGTGGCCAGAAAAATCTTTATTTTTGTTGGTGCGAGTGTCGTCGCTTATCTAACTTATTACGCCATTCTTTGGTTTGAGAACAACCTGTTAGGTGGGGCTTATTCTAGTAAATCTTTTCTAATTGGGGTTGTGATTGCTGGTCTCTTTGTTACCCTTTTTCAATACTCTTCTCGCTGGATTGAAAAACTGGCCAACAAGTATTTTTTCTTTTCGCTTTATAATTATCAAGAAACAATCAACCGTGTCTCTGGTCAATTAACTCACTATACCGATTTATCTAAAATTAATGATCTGGTTTCGGCAACGATTAAAGAGTCCCTCGGTGTCACGCGAGTAGAAATTAATTTATTTGATAAAAATAGTCGTTCGGCAAAAAAGGATCTACTCGTAAAATACTTGCAGACTAATCAACGACCAGTTGTGTTAGAAGAGTTAAACATTTTGGTTAATGACGAGAGATTAAAAGACCAGCGAGAAACTTTTAGTGCTGTTTATGAACAAGTCAAAAATCTAGGAGCTTCAATTTGTTTGCCAATGGTCAGTAACGAGCGCTTGATTGGCATTATTATTCTTGGACCAAAAGTTATTGGCGATCCGTTTACTGTTGAAGATCTTGAGCTGTTGATGACTCTTTCAAATCAAGCGGCGATTGCGATTGATAACGCTGAACTGTACAAAGAAGTTAAAGATTTCAATAAAACACTAAAACAAAAAGTGAACGAACAGACAATGAGCTTGCAAGACAAGACCAAAGTTTTGGAAGAGCAAGCCGAACACTTAAAGAAATTGTTGGCCATGCGCTCAGAATTTTTAGACATTGCCTCACATCAATTGAAGACTCCAATCTCGGTTATCTCTGGCACCATCTCAATGTTCAAAGAAGGTTCCGTCCAAAAGATGCCAGTTGAGACGCAGAATAAGTTAATTGATAACATTTATCAAAAGTCACTTAAGATCAGTCAGATCATTCGTGATATTCTTCAAGCCTCTGAATTCGACACTGAGAAATTTAGTTTTGTTGAAAAAAGAATCGTGCCAGTTGATCTTAATAAAATGTTGACTGATGTGGTGGCTGATAATAAGGCCTTTGCTGATGAAAAGAAACTACAACTTATCTTCACTCCCAATCCTGCCAATCCACAAATCAATTCTGATCCCGATTATCTCGAACAAGCTTTCTTTAATCTTGTCGATAATGCTCTCAAATATACTAAGGAGGGCAAGGTAGAAGTATCGCTGGACGAAAATCCCCAAAGTATTATCATTAAGGTTAAAGACACTGGTGTTGGCATTCCCAAAGACGATCAGGTTAGAATGTTTGGCAAGTTCGAAAGAGCGAAAAATGCGGTTGATATGTACACTGACGGTTCTGGTTTAGGTCTCTTTATCACCAAGGAAATTATCGAGGCTCACCCTGGTGGGACCATTGCTTTCGCCAGTGAAGAAGGCAAAGGTACTGAATTTACAATCACTATTCCAAAAACTAAAAAATAAATATTATGGCTGAAGAAGAAATTAAACAAGTATTGATGATTGAGGATGATCCAGATCAAATGTTTTTGTATAAATCAGCTTTTGATTTGCAGAAGATTCCTAGTGTCATGGCCAATGGTGGTAAGGTGGGTATTGAACAAGCTAAACGTTGGCATCCTAAAGTTATTGTGCTCGATATTGTTATGGAAGGTGTTGACGGCGAAGAAGTTTTGAAGCGCCTTAAAGCTGATCCTACCACTAAAGATATTCCGGTCATTGTTTTTACTAATCTCGACAAAAAACCAGTCAAAGAAAAATTTATGGCTCTTGGAGCCACTGAATTCTGGGGCAAGACCGAGCTAATGCCGATGGCTTTGGCGGCTAAGGTACAGGATTATTTTGATCGAAGATAGCTATTTGTAAAATGTAAAACGGCCAGCCCTATTGCTTAAGGGTTGGCCGTCGTCTTGGTTGCTGATGACTGAACTTATATCGCGGGCTGTCTTCGAATGAAATCCGGATTTCTCGAATGGTCATACTTGACCATCTCGTCGAGAAGCACGAATGAACCTCGATCGAAAGCGAGTCTCTTGATCTCGCAATGCTGAGGGTGAGCCAAGGATTCGAAGTAGTCTTCGGTCCAGCCGAGCAATGATTTTAGCGTGACCCGCATCTCAAAACCGTGAGAGATTATGAGTACCGCCTCATCCATCGAGAGATCTGTCATCTCTCTCGATAATCTCTTGGCAAAGAGGTCAAACCGAAAGAGCATTTCTTCACCACTCTCTCCTCCTGGGAATTGGTAACGAAGCACTCCCGTCCGGTATCGTTTCTTTTCGATCTCGGATCGATTGTGGATAGTTACATTTCCCCAGTTTTGTTTGGTGATGAGACTCTCCGTTGCCAGGGACCACTTTATGCTCATGGGTAGCCTTGAGACCAAAATCTCGGCTGTCTCAAGCACCCTTTTACTAGGCGACAAGATAAGCCTTAGGAATTGGCAGGAGCCGAAACTCGAGACAAACCTTGAACCAAACTCCGCGGCCTGCTCTCTGCCATACGTGCTTAGAGGCATATCCTCATCAGCGATACGTTCATAAGCGGTCTTGTCTATGTCCTCAAGAGATTCGGCGTGCCTCATGATGAACAGTCTTCTCGGTTTTGTGTCCATAGGAACACCTCCTCGGTTGTGGGTTGAAAAAGAATGGATCCTGTATTATAATACAACTGTTTTACAAAAAGTCAATTATTTGTCGTAATTTACACAATATTAATCAAAATGAACCCCTTAGCTATTTTCAAGGAAAAAGATGTATTCCCTAATAAGGAAGCAAGCGAAAATGATATTACTTTCAGTGATCGCCTGACCGGAAAGGCTGTTGTTTTTGATGATGAGGGGAAAGTGGCTCTGGTTGGCAACAAAGTTAACTCTTTCTACTTGCTACCTGGTGGAGGAATTGATGAAAATGAGTCGATCGAAAATGGTATAAAAAGAGAATGTTTGGAAGAAGTCGGTTGCCTGGTTGATCTTCTAGATATGGTTGGAGTCATTGAGGATTTTCGTGATAGAGATAAAACACATTGTATTAATCATTGCTATACAGCCAGACTCATTGGAGGGAAAGGAGAGTTAAAGCTAACCGAAGAGGAAAAAAAGAATGGCTTGCACGTTATCTGGATACCATTAGACGAAGCAATCTCTATTCTAGAAAAAGAAGTTGAGCAGTTAAAAAGGGGTGAGGTAACTTTTTATAATACGAGTTTTAATATTCTGCGGGACGATCTTTTTTTGAAAGAAGTTTTTAGGACAAAAAAATAAAATGGATAAAATATTTCTTTTTACCGATTATCGTGGTCAATTTTATTCTTCTACAAGGCAGAAAGGAGCTGCTGTTGATTTGGCTCGACTCAAAGACTATTTTGAAAAACTCGGTTTTGAGCTGATTGCTCGGCCTTTTTCAGAAATTGATTTTCGCGCTCAAAATTATCAGGGCCAATGGGTACTTTATCAGTCATCGGAAGACCCTGGCTTGTTTTATCGGAGCTACATTGATGATTTGGTCCTGGGCTTATTTTTCCAGGGGGCAAAGCTGATTCCTAACCTTTTCCAGTTCAAAGCTCATCACAACAAGCATTTTATGGAGATTGCTCGTGATCTTCAGAATTTGCCAGAAATAAAAAATATTCAAGCCAAACGTTATGGCACACTTGAAGACTACTTAAAGGATCTGGAAGAAGTCAAAAAAGAAGACTTCGTCCTTAAAACCGGTAGTACTTCAAAAAGCCGAGGGGTATTTTTGCTTAAGAATCTAAGGGAAAAAATAAAGATTGCCAAAGTCGCCTCAAGAACTTTTTCTCTAAAAAATCTTCAATACTTTATTGAGTGGATTAAGACGTGGAAAAAACCGTTGTTAATATCGAATTATCGCCAAAAATTTATTTTACAACCCTATATCCAAGGGCTAAGTGGAGATTATCGAGTCGTTGTTTATAACAATAAGTACTATGTACTATACCGAGCTAACCGTTCTAATGATTTTAGAGCTAGCGGTAGTATGAAGTTTAAGAGTGATATTAACCTGCCTCCTGGCCTTTTAGATTATGCCAAAAGGGTTTTTGATAATTTTGATGCTCCATATATGGCGTTGGACATTGGTGTAAAAGATAACTCTTTCTTCTTGTTCGAATTCCAATTCTTGTCTTTTGGTCAATACACTTTGGAGAAATCAAAATTTTACTACCAATTAAGAAGCGGTAATTGGGATAAAATTAATGAAGTCCCAGATCTTGAGAGAGAAATTGCCGGTTCTGTCGTGGCACACATTAAAAGGCATCAATAATAAATACTATGTGTGGCATTGTTGGTTTTGTTGATAAAAAGAATCGATGGAGTAAGAAAGAGAGAGAAGTGATCGCTAAAAAGATGCTCGGCTTGCTCAATCATCGAGGAGGTGAGGCAGAAGGGTTAATTTCCGCCGGAAGTGTTACTATTGGGCACACCCGGTTATCAATAGTTGATACCTCTTCGCGAGCCGACCAACCTTTTACTGATGGCAATTCTATGCTCTCTTTTAACGGTGAAATCTATAACCATAAAGAGCTTAGAAAGACTTACCTTGGTAAAAAGAAAATAAATTCCTCGTCTGATACCGCAACACTTTTTGAATTGCTTAATTTTGCTTCAATCAAAAAGGTCTTAAGGCTGATTAATGGGATGTATGCTTTTAGCTTTCTTGATATTAAGAAACAGACGCTGATACTGGCTTTAGATAAACTAGCGATAAAACCTCTTTACTATATTGATTCGCCAGAATACTTTGCCTGGGCGTCAGAAGCCAAAGCATTTAAGGTATTACCAAATTTTAAATACCAATTTGAAGAAAAACTGCTTAGCGAATATCTAGCTTTTAGATACATCGTTGGAGAAAAAACTTTATTTAAGAATATCCGCAAAGTACTGCCAGGAGAGTTTATTACTTATTCTCTTAAGAGCCATAGCTTCAAAAAAGACCAATATTATCAGTTATCTAAAGGTAAGATCGAACTAGGGACACGGCTGGAAAAAACAATTAAAGATAGTGTAATCAGCCATTTAATGGGTGACAATCCGATTGGTATTCAGTTAAGTGGGGGTATTGATTCGAGCCTTGTGGCCCTTTTTGCTCAGAGATCTTCTAAACAAAGGCTCCATTCTTTTTCTATTGGTTTAAAAGATAAAAATTGGAACGAATTTTGTTATTCAGATTTTGTTGCAAAGACAATTGGATCTGATCATCACAAAATTATTTTCTCAGAAAAAGATTTTGTTAAATTATTTCCCAAATTGATTTACCTTCTCGACGAACCAATGGTTCATCCTAATACCGTTCCAATGTTTTTGTTGGCAAAGGAGGCAAGAAAATATACTAAAGTTCTTCTTACCGGTGAAGGAGCCGATGAGTTGTTTTATGGTTACAATAGATATTTTTCAGACAGCATCAAGAGTAATTCTGAGATACTACTATCCAACTCTTTTAGCCAGCCAGAAGAAATAACGAGAATAATTAAACGCAGAGACCCCGTTATCTCCATAGAAAGAGAAAACATTTTGAATAAAACAAGGGGCTTAAATAGAATTGATAAGATTAGTTTTTACGATATTTATACTTATTTACCGCATGTTTTACTTCGGCAAGATAAAGCGGGAATGGCGGCCAATGTTGAAAATAGAGTCCCGTTTCTTTACGAACCGGTGGTTGAGAAGGCTTTTAATTTAAAAACAAAGTCTGGGCAATTAGGTGGGAAGACCCCATTAAAAGAGATTGCCTTGAAATATTTCCCAGCGGATTTGGTTTTAAGAAAGAAGTGTGGATTTGGTTTGCCAATTGCAGAGTGGTTAAAAGATAAACGCGTACTCCTACCTTTTGTCGACAAACTAAGTATTCACCCTCGAGTAAATAAGTATTTTGTTAAAAAGGAGGTTGTTGCACTTATCAAGGAACATCTGGAGGGGGTAAATGATCATTCTGCAATACTATTCAGCATAATAAGCCTTATGGTTTGGTTTGATACTTTTATAGACGAATAATGATCATGATATGCTAAAATAAAGCTATGACTTTAGTCAACATCATTTCAAATCTTAAGTTAAAAGACCAAGTATCAGCTCTCCTTTTGACTGGCTCCGGAGCTAGCTCAGACCTAAAAGACTATAGCGACTATGATCTCATAGTTATTTTAGCCAATGACGAAACAGGTGTTAAATCGGTCTACACCTTTATTGATGATAAGTTTTCTGATATTTTCTTTTTTACCGAGCAGACCATTAAAGAATTGACTGAAAAGACTGAGGTAAATCCAAATTCAATGGACGGAATTTTACTAAATTGGCTCAATAACGCCAAGATCGAGTTCGATAAGACAGGATCAATCTCAGAGCTTCAAAACAAGATTAAGAATGGCCACTTCAAAACCGTTATTCCCAAGGATGAAGTTACTAGTGTTTTGAATAAGGTTAATTATGGTTTTATTTGTAATCAGCGTTACTATCAATCTCAAGACGATCTTTATTTAAAGGCCCTAGATATTAAATTACTTTATAGCGTTGTTGAATTAGTTACGGCCTATTTTACTTTCCGTCAGATGCCCTGGCGAGGTGAAAAGCAGGCCATCAGCTATATTGAAACTAACGATCCTGCTTTTTATCGCCAGTTCCAAAATTTTCTGGCCTCTAAAGATATTGATGAGCGGATGCGATTTTATGGTAAGTTGTTTAACATCGCCCTCCCAGAATCTCTTAACCGTTGGGATAACAATATTGTTATCGGTGAGCCTCACGATGGATCAAGCGAGGGAAGAGAAATGGCCAAAATCTTTTGGCAAGAGTTAATAAGAGCTTCCTAAATTTTCTATTTCACGTTTCTCTTGGTTCATTGTCAGATGAGCCATTTTTTGATATTCTAAAAGAACAATTGAATATGGTGGCCTAAACCTACGCTTTTTAACTAAGGCTGGGCATGGCTCAAAGTCCCATCCCTGACACTGAACCCCGCGTTCAGCAACTCAGGGATGGGCCGTGCACCGAAAGGTGTATGGGGTCGTAAGACCTAGCTAGCGCGGGGCTTAGTGTTTCTCGCAAACCCTAACACTGCCCCAGTCAGTGTTTTTATTTTCTAAAAAATATGAATGAAATAATTTACATATTAACCAATGAAGCCATGCCAGGATATATCAAAATCGGTATGACAAATAATTCTCTGGAAGAAAGAATTCGTCAACTAGACCGAACAAATATTCCACTACCTTTTGAGTGCTATTACGCTTGCGAAGTAGAAAATGCTCACGAGGAAGAGAAGTGGCTTCATTCAGTTTTTTCAGATAGGAGAGTTCGAGATGGTCGCGAGTTTTTTCAGATTGATCCAGAAAGAGTTGTTACCGCCATTCGAAAAGTTCAGAAGAGGGATATAACACCGAAGAATTTTATTAACACCACCAAAGAAGAAGAAAAAGAACTGGAAGAAGTGAAAAGCGTTAGAGCTAAATTTGATTTTACTCATTACGGGATACCCATAAATTCCACCCTAACTTTTTCTCGAGATCAGTCGACAAAAGCGGTGGTATTAGAAAATAACAAGATAGAAGTTGGCGGAAAAGTCACCAGTCTGTCGGCTTCTGCTCAAGAACTTTTAGGCTATAAGAGAGGCGTGGCGGGGACGCTTTATTGGCTCTATGAAGATGAGACTCTCGATGAGCGCCGGAGAAGGCTTGAAGGCAATGGTCTCTAAAAAATGATGACTAGACGACGAGAGTGCCAATCTGTCTATAGTTGGTAACTAAGCTTCGCAAAGCGCCAGAACTAAGCTAGGGTACAAGCCAAGGTCGAGAAATATTACAAATTATTAATCATAATAAAATAATCATGGATAACGAAAATAAGTCTTCTGAGGTTAAGACTAAAAATATAACCTTGGGATTAGTCGCTAGCTGGGTCATTGGTTTCTGTCTCATTGTCTTTGGGGTTACGAGTTTAGGTTCCTCTCCCGTGGCCAGTCTCCTTTCCATATTAGTAGGTATTTTTATTCTCCCGTCGGCTAGTAACTTTATACAGAAAAAGTTCAAGTTTACAATGTCTCGAGGGATAAAGATTTTGGTCGTTTGTATTGTCCTTGTCGTTATTGGATCTGCTGAATCAAATAATCCCAGCAAATTAATTAAGTCGTCAAATTCTAAAAAGATAGCATCTTCCGCTAAAGAGGTGGTTAAGCCAGAAGCTATTAAGATAACGGCAACTGCCTTGGCTGAGGCTTATAAATCTAACGAGGTGGCCGCTGACGCCAAGTACAAAAATAAATTAGTCGAAGTCTCTGGTTTTGTTGATAGTATTGGGAAAGACATTTTAGATTCCCCATACATTACTCTCAGTACCGGCCAATATTCAGTAACATTTATTCAGTGTTTCTTCAGCAAAGCTGATGAGCCAGTGCTTGCCAAGTTTTCCAAGGGCCAATCACTTCGTCTTGAGGGAGAGGTCTCTGGTTTGACCTTGATCAGCGTTGTTCTAAAGGGTTGTCGGGCTGTTGAGTAAAGGAGTGCTATACCTACAACAAATGACCTTCAAATTCTCCGCAAACCAGATATTGGTAACTCAGTTTATTACTTCCAACTTTTTAAACTCGTTAGAATACATCTGCACGATATCGGCCGTGTCGGCCTCTTTCTTGAAGTCAAAAGCGAAACAACTCTCGTCAATGTCGAGGATGTATTGGAAAGACTCTTGAAAATACAGACGCTTAGTTGCTATATCTGCGAGTTTACTTGAGCTAATGTTAAGCCAGTCTACTTCTTCCTGATACGAATTGATAAATTTTGCATACTTTTCTGTCATATCAATATTGAAGATAGACGATATTTTTTGGGCTAACTTTTTAAATTCACGGAGCGTTTTATGGTTCTTCGTCGGTGCGGCATATTTTTCGATAAAAAGAAAAACATTTCCTATCGGCAAAAGGACCTCAATTTGTTTTTTGTACTCCCTTACAAAATCAACATCCTCGGTACAGGTGTATAAGCTGGTCCCGGTTAATACCTCCATCGTTCTCGGCATTCCCAAGAATTCTTTTTCAAACGTCTCCTTTCCTAGCTTCTTAGTGTTAAACAAATCCTGAAAGTACTGCCTAGATTTTTGTAGTTCTGTATACCAGGCCATAAATATCTCCTTGTGGCTCATCTTTGTGTTGCCATTCCAAGTGTTAGATTGCTCGCTCATAAAAAGTGGCGCGTGTTCATTGACGAATAATCCATCATTGAGCCATTGCGATAACTTTTCTTTGACAAGCCTTTCAATTCTCGTATTTTTGTTTCTTGCGCATTTTCCAACGAGTGACAGGAGTCCCTCTTCTGTATCAGCATCCGTTTTGTCGGAGGCAATATGTTCATCGTTAACCAATTTCTGAAATAGTTCTTTGATTTGCAGTTCAGCAAAAAATGGGTGAAGCAGAAAGCCATCTTTTTCCGCGGTGCTATTTTTAATTTTCTTAACTCCCTCATAATACATGCGAGAGTAGATACTGTTGATAATCAAATCTTTAGCCTGTTTGCTCAAGATGTTGCCACCGCCAAACCCCTCATAGAGAAAAACCTGATCTTCTAAATACCTTTCGTCACTTGCGATTTCTTCGTCCAGGAGAAGTAGGTCGCTCTGTATTTCTTTGGGAAGGTTATGAAAAGTAAATATGTGTAGCACCTTCTTATACTGTAAATGGGTATATTGTGTGAGAAATCGCACGCTCTCTTCAACGGGTAAGTCTTTAATAAACGGTTGGTCTGTCAAGTCATCAATCCTCCTTGCACGAGAGAGAAAGATATCCAACACCCTTTGGTTTCGTAGAATCGATATTTCTGATTGATAGAGGAACATCTGAGCATCCATATGCATGGATCTTTCTAGCCGAGCAATATCGATGTATCTATTATATTCGATTACTTCTGGAGCATTTGCCTTCCATCCTTTTGTTAGCGCGTACATGTCGGACTCTGACAGCATATCTTTGCCAGTTTTTTCTCTGTGGACATCGTTATGGACGATCGCCATTACACGCTCAAAAGGAGTTACATTTGATCTCCTTAAAATGTTACTGAGGCTTTTCATATTACTTGTTTCTTCGCAGTGCATTTTCAAGGAACTCGACTCGTTCCTTCAATTCTGTATTCACGATGTTTTTGGAAAGAGTAGAAGCGAGCCGTGCAATCATGGACGCCTGCTTGTGCGATATCTCTTTGCTCAACACTTTGCGAAGAGTGTCCGAAAGGATGTTATTTATTTCTTCTAAATTAATCGGTTCCATATTAGTGGTTTTCTACGATCTCAAACCACGCACGTACCTCATGGGCTCGACCGCTCTTGATGATGTTCTTGTAGAGGGCGAAGATGACGTTTGGCGTGAGCTTGCGCGCCCATGCGTTCAAGTTCTTACTCAACCCGTCTTTCTCAAGTCGCTTGTTCCAGTCAGTGAGTGTTCCGACATCGATCTCGTACTTCTTCGAGAAATCAAGCTGGGTCTTTATCAACAACAAGTCAAACACTGCCTCTTCCTCAATTCCGAACTTTTCAAGCGCTACTCTCGGTTGTCCCTTGAGGAATGAAGGAAGAGACTTCCAAAGAGCGTAGGTTTCGTAGACCTGCTTTTTATACGGATCCTTGGAAAAATCTTCTTCCTGCATACGTTCATACCTTCACCGCCTTTGTTCCGGTGAGTTTCTCAAGTCGCCTGAGCGATGCTTCTACGTATGCCTCGTCAAGCTCGATTCCGATGCACTTTCGACCTAAGTGTTCGCAAGCGACGGCAATTGATCCGCTTCCAAGGAATGGATCATAGACAACATCGCCAACTTTTGTTGAGTTGGGAATAATTTTTCGCAAGAGTCCTACGGGCTTTTGTGTGGGGTGCAGTCTCGATCGTGCCGGACGAGGATGGTAGATCACATTCTTCGCTTTGGATCGTTCCATTTTGTGCTTATTAAACCAGCCGTAGGCGATGAGTTCATACATGGACAAGTAGTCCTTTCGGCTCATGACGGGCTGGTTTTTGAGCCAAATAATCATCTGGCTATAGTAGAAGCCTGCCGATTTCATGCCAGAGCGCAAACTCGGAAACATCAGGTCGGCATTGAAGATGTAGACCGCATTGTATTCCTCAAGGTAGGGTACGATAATCTCAAGATACCTGTGAGTGAATTCCTCGTATTCCTCGGCACTTTGTAGATGGTCGCCCACGATTACTTTTTCTTCTCTAACGCCAAGCTTCAAGAGTCCCTTCTTGTTCTCGACATAGGCAACACCGTAGGGCGGATCAGTCACGACCGCCCGTACCTTATGCGCCCCAATGACCTTACCGACAAACGTTCCATCGAGCGAGTCGCCACAGGCAATTACATGATCACCGATTTTGAATATATCTCCTCTAGTTATCTCCATAGATTTTCTTTGCTTTAAGGTTGGTAAATTTTTCCCATCGGTCGATGACGATAGTTGCAAATATAGGATCATTTTCTACCCCACGCCAGACACGATTCAATTCTTCACACGCAATCAAATCGCTTCCACTACCTGCAAACCCAGAGAAGATAATATGTCCGGGTGCAGAACATCTTTTGAATGGTTTTTCATTTAAGGTGACTGGTTTTTGAGTGGGATGTAGATAGTTTTGGGTGTTGTCCCTTTTTACTAACCAGAGGTCTATCATGTCTTGTAATTCGTCCAAGACTTGGTTGCCAGTGGTTACTTCTTGATTAAGAATTTCATTAGCATTTCTAAAGTTGGGGTTCAAATAGGGCTTATTTACTGTGCCGTATGAGCACGACTCGTACAATCTGTTCCAAGCAATTTTAGGTGTGCAATTCTGATTCGACTTAATCCAAAGACAAACTCTTCTTTTTTTGATCCCATACTTGTCGTACATAGATTGTATTAATCCAATACTGTTAGGATCAGACCAGTAGAAGAAATGTGAATTCGGCTTTGCGAATTTTTTAGATGTTTCTATGCTTTTATCAATAAATTCCTTGTACTCGTCTTCGCTCTTGTTATCTTTGTATTCTCCACCATACTTTCCTCCATATTCCCAGGAAATATTAAATGGCGGATCACAGAAAACAATGTCCGCTAGGTCATCTTTCATCAGTTCCTTTACCTGATTCTCATCAGTAGAATCTCCAACCAAAAGCCGATGCTTGCCAAGTTCATAAATTTCGCCAAGCTTTACCCTTGCAACAGGGGTTTCCTTCAGGGCTTTTCCTAAGTCAAAGTCATCCTCGATTGTATCAACATCATCGAACAAATTCTGAAGTTCTTCGTCACCGAAGCCGACATCAAGGAGAACGCTCATTTCGAATTCCTTGAGTAATTCTTCATTCCATGAACCCGTATTTTTGTTGAGACGGAGGTTGAGTTCCTTTTCTTCTTCGAGTGTCAGCTCTCGGGAAGGCACCATACACTCAACATCCTCAATACCAAGTTCGGCGTACACCTTGACCCGTTGTTCGCCCCCGATGATAGTGTTAGCTCGCGAACCGATGTTGAGGACGATGGGGACGACCGTCCCGAATTCTTTAACAGACTTTTCTAAGTCTCTTTTTTCGTTCTCGCTTAACTTACGCGGATTGTATCCGTTTTTGATCAGATCATTTAACTTGCGAGTAGAGGATGACCATGTGATCTTTTGTTGTCTAGACATAATAATTTGAGAAGAGGGTTTTATTAGACTCTTCTACCCTTATTCGTCATTGAATGACAAAATGACAATTTTCTTCTGACTCTCAGAAGCTGGAATCCAAAATATCCTTAATACAAAAGACCTTTCGCTGGAAACAGCGGAAGGTCTTTATTTCGTCATCTCAGTTGAGATGACTATTTGTCTCCTCTGAGCGTAAATCTCGCTCGATACCCATTCTTCTTGGTGTAGTGAGGGATCGGATTTTCTTTCATGCCAAAGAATTCCTTGAGCCGTTCGTTCAGATCGTACTTAACGTTCCTGCTGAATCGCCTGTTCCACTTCTCGTTGGTCAACGCACCGCCGTTATCGGCCATTTCCCTGAGCAACTCCCACTTGCGGTCGGGACGGTTCGTCTTCGTGTTGATGAAGCCCATGTCTTTGAAGTCGAATTTCTTTGACTTCATTTTTGGGTACGATACTTTGACGAAATGTCCATCGATAAACTGGATGCCGAGTGATTCCCATGTCGCGTTTTGTGGAAGAAGGTACGAAGCAATTACGTATTCGCTTGTGTGCTTTGCCGAGGCGACGGCAATATCTTCAGGGTTTACAATCCGTACCTCCTGAACCGGTCGTGTTAATGTAGGCATGAAATAGCTATCCTCCCCACCAAGAGTTTCAGGATATTTTGGCATTGTTATCTGTGATATTGATGGGATAGACATTCTTGCCACAGCTTCCATTTGAGGTCTTACGGATTCAATAACTGAGCTTATGTTCTTGAGGGGTTCCCTCATATGTTCAAAAACTTTTTGGTACTCCTCCACCGCATTATTCAATGGCGAAATAAGCCCTTCTGCAAAAGTGGGGTTGTATCCGTTTTCTACTGCTTGCTTATATATCGATTCGCCAACTGTCATGTTTTCATTATATCAGAAATTGGCATTTGTTGGTATTTGAGACCATGACCCGAATGCCTAGTTTTGCCTAGTCAAAACGTGCTAGAATACCCTTATGTGGTCTAACCTTACTAGCACTTAACCCGAGTGTCCCGCCAATTAGAGCTAGCTCGAGATGCCTAGTTTGGGATAGTTTTTGTAATTGTTATTTTTGAAATTAGTGATAGTATGAGACCACTAGCTCTTAAGAGGTACCAGGACTTTGTTCCTGAAACGATCTTCTATCTTGCATTGGTCGTTCGATCTAGATGAGTTAGTCAAATTGTAGCTGGTTAATTGCAAGAGCTGTCCGTTAAGGACGCCCTTACAGTGGCCAAGTCGGTGTTTCGACCATAGGTTGAGCACCACCAAGAATAGGAACTGAATCATAATTAATTTCATATTAGTATGGTTGATTGTGATTATCATTATTATTCTACCGACGTTGTTAGTTGACCCTAGCTTAGAAATAAGCAGGACGGCGAATGCAAGTTAGCTTTATAGTTATAATGACCTCTTCCTAGTATCGAACCATGTCAACGGTTTGCAGGAAGAGGTCTTTGCGTTTTTTGTATGCTATATCAAGAATGGAAAAATCAAATCGGTCTCGAGAAAAAGGTTAGAAACTATCAACACATTGATGGCCGTCTTGATTTAAATAATGAGTTAAACTTTCTTAGGGTGGTTGACGTCCTTAAAAATATTAAGGGTCATCAGTTTTTACCTTTTATAAAAAAAGATAAAACGGAGATAAGATTTCGTAGAAGTAAAAACAATCCAAAGGGAAGAGCCCAAAGAACCAAGAAAGTAAGGCCGATAATGTATGTCTCGCACATAGATGCCCACATTTACAGTTATTACAACTTTGCTCTCATGGATAGATATGAACAATATTTAAACGAGATTGGATTGAGCGAAAATGTTATTGCTTATCGGAAAATAGAGATTGCTGGAACCCAAAAGGGTAAGAGTAATATTAATTTTGCCGGAGAGGTTTTTGATTACATAAAAACAAAAGATGAATGCGTGGTTATTACCCATGACATTGAACATTTCTTTGATGAAATAAATCATAAATTATTGAAAGATAATATCTGCAAAATACAGGGGATTGAAAAATTAGACGAGTCTTTTTACAAAGTATTTAGGTCCCTAACTGCTTACAAATATATTACCCATGAAGATTTTTTGAATAAAAAGATCAAGAGAAAGTTGTCTCATGGTAAATATGCAATTTATCAAACTCTAAAAGGCATTGTAGAGGAAAATAGAACAAATATGGGAATTCCTCAGGGTAGTCCTATTAGTGGCCTACTTGCCAATATTTATTTAGTCAACTTTGATTCTGACATAAAAAAGCTTTTTCCTGATGTATTTTATCGTCGATATAGTGACGATCTTGTTTTTGTCTGCAACAAGCTCCAAAAAGATGACCTACTAAAATTCGTAGATAAAAAAATCAAAGAATCCTTACTGAAGATTAATTCCAAAAAGTCCTTCGTATCTTATTTAAAGAGGGGCGAAAAAGGTATGGTTTGTGAAAAGGTAACAAATGGTTTAGGAGAAAAGCTTGGCCGAGATTATGTAGATTATCTAGGCTTTGAATTTAGTGGCAATAATATTTTTCTGAGAAAAAACACGATTCAAAAATTAAAGCATTGACAAATGGAAAAGACTAAAAAACAGTTGTCTAACACCCAACACCAGAAAAGAAGAAAGCTTAAAAAAATCAGAAGAAGGAATAAGGGTAAAACAAACTATTTTGAGAGAACACTTAAAATAATAAATAATCTCGGGATAAAGAAACAAATATTAAAAGTTACAAAGAAGAGGAATAGTATTAAAAGAGGGATTTTACCACCTCATCCTTAAATGGCAGTTATAATTTTTTGTTTCAAGATAATTTTACTCTTTAGGCATGTCAGCAATTCTCTCTTTTCAATATTTGTCCCATCTCTCAAAATAAACTTGGCATAATTTTTGATATCAATTTCGCCGACTTCAATTTTGTCTTTTAATCCAAGGATGACTCTTTGGAATTTCTTGAAACGCTCAACTTCGGTTTTGATTTTTTCCTTGATACTGATTTCGTTTAGATCTATTTTGTCGAGGAGCAGTTCGAATTGTTTAATCAAATCTTTTTCTTCAATATATCCGCATTTACAGTGGGCATCTTTGGCCTTAGTACAGCCATAATATACGTAACGATGAACATTGCCATTTTGCTGTTTCTTGAATTTCTCGTCAGCACAAATACCTGATCCGCATAAACCGCAAGTCATTAATTTGGTAAAAGCGAATTCCTGATTTTCGACTCTTAAAACATTGCTCTTAAGTTGAGCATGGGTTTGATCGAATAATTCTCGAGTGATAATTGGCTCGTGTTTGCCTTGATACCAATTTCCACTATTTTTCGGATATTCAAAGGCCCCGTAATAAAAGGGGTTATAGAGAATACGAAAGATATTGCCTAGACTTAAATGCTTTTTGCCTGCCGACGTTCTGAAATTTAATTCAAACCGTAACCACATATAAAGTTTCTTTCCACTCCATTTATCATAAGCCACTTTCTCAAACACTTGTTTAATAACTGGTGCCCGTTCTGGATCAATAATTGCTTGGCACTTTCGATCCGATCTTTTTTCATTGAGATAGCCCGTCGGTGGAACTCCCGGTCTTAAACCCATTTCGCACCTAGTCCTTAGGCCACGTTTTACATTAACGCTCTTGTTGTCATTTTCGAGTTTGGCTTGAGAACATAAGATCATTAACAGGAATTTTTCATTTGGTGAATTTATAAATGTCTGGCCATAAGTTCTGATTTGCAGAAGCAATTTTTGATCCATTAAATCAACAACTGAACCAAGATCGCCAGCGTTTCTTGAAAGTCTGTCAGGTGCCCAAGTCAAAATTCCATTGAACCGACCCTGCCTAATATCCTCGAGTAATTCCTTAAAAATTGGCCGTTGTCCCGAGTCCTTAGCTGAATGAGCCTCACGTCTAATATCGACAATTTCTAAATTATCCCTTTCGGCCAATTGGAGCATCTCTTTGACTTGCGAATCGATCGACAAGATTTGGCGCTCTTCTGATTCGGTCGACTTGCGTGCATATAGGACATACTTAATCGGCGTTGGTGGGGCAACGATTGATCTATCCATTATTTGACTATCCAGCTCTATTTTCATCGTCGTCCATTAATGACAGACCAGAAAACCTTGTAAAGTCTATGCAGAATTGCCCGTTTATTACATAATCGTGGGCTAGCTTTACAAAAAATACTGTCTGCGATAGGGTTGGACGGATACAATTTTTGTTGTATTATTATCTTTGACAATACCTAAACCAAACTTTGCGTTTGGCATGGTAAATATAGGAAATCCCACGCGAGTAGAAACGGCCACATAAGCCGGCACTTACTCGCGTGGGTCCTCACCCGAAAGGGAGAGGGATAGTTCCGAAAGGAGCTATCGTCGGTCTTGTGTGGCCATTTGTGTCCCACAAAAATTATTAGCAATTATTATTAAATCCCACGCGAGGTATATGGATAATAAAAACGAGTCTCCCGAGGTTGAGACTAAAAAGAAAAACCGAGTTCAAATAATTAGTTGGATTATTGGTGTACTAATTGGATTCACTGGAATCGTGCAGATTTTTTCAGAGCCAGCTTTGGGAATTTTGTTCATTCTTCTTGCGGTCATCATTATCCCCGTCACTAGAGAAAAAATTACTCAAAAACTAAATAACCGCTTGTCGAAGAATATAATCATCGGCATTGCAATTATTACCCTTGTTATCGTTGGGGTTGTCGTGAGTGATGACCTAGAAACAAACAAGCAAGTGGCAAAGATTAATAAGCCAAAACCCGTAGAAACTGAAACGGTCCATGATTTTGTCAAAATTGGAGATATTGGATATTTGAGATTGCCAGGAACCAGGGATCCAGAGCAAATGATCTGTTTGGGCCCGACCAAAGAAGCTTATGATCAAGTAATGAGCTCCATAAGTGCTAAAGATCTTTTGGGCATTGTCGAAGCTGGTGGATTTTGCGTTGGTAATGGTACAAAAGTAAAAGTCATTGGTGGTAGTTTTTCTCTCAAACAAGTTAGAATTATAGAAGGAGTGAGAGAGATAGATAAAAATGTTGTCTTACGATCTGGCTGGGTGGCAACAGAATGGGTGGTTAAAAATTAATTGTTTATTATGAAAACTTTTCTTTTTAAAAAAATCCTGTTCGGCATAGGTGTGGTTTTTGTCCTCTTAATATTAATCGGTATCATTTTCCCGACCTCTGATTCCGAAATAAGCAAAAGGGAAATTAAAAATGTTGAAGTTGACACTCGAGTGGCAATTTCAAATCTAAAAGAGCAAGAAGCCGTTGTCCCTAAAGTTCAGAACCTAAGTCCTAAAGTAGAGGCCACAAAAGAAACGGTTGCTCAAGTTAAGATTCCTCCGGCTGTCCCTACCTATACTTATTACTCCGTAACGAGCGTTGTTGATGGTGATACTTTGAAAGTAAATATCAATGGAAATACCGAGACACTACGTCTAATTGGTATGGACACCCCAGAAACGGTTGATCCCCGAAAACCTGTTCAATGTTTTGGGAAAGAAGCTTCAAATAAAGCCAAAGAATTATTAACTGGCAAAAAAGTTCGAATTGAAAAAGATCCAACTCAAGGCGAACGAGATAAATATAATCGCTTGCTTGCCTATATCTACCGTGAAGATGGATTATTCTATAACAAATATATGATTGAAATTGGTTATGCCCATGAGTACACCTATGGCACTCCCTACAAGTATCAAGCAGAATTTAAAGTGGCTCAGAGGTCTGCTCAGGCTTCATTTGCTGGGTTATGGTCTCCGAATACCTGCAATGGGGATACAACTTCATCCGCGGGCACAACGACTGTCGCTCCCGTCACTCAGACAACGCAAACGGTGGGCAAGTTTTACACTTCTTCTTATTCAACTTCAAAATACTATTACCCAGCAGAATGTGACGATTGGAAAAGTTTAAGTGTAACATACCTTAAATCTTTTGATTCACTCGACGCTCTTCTTTTAGCCTATCCTTCAAAAGCTAAAAGTCCTCAGTGTGATTAGATTTTCCTAAACAACTTTTATTGGTTCTTTATTGTTCACAAAACCAAAATTCATTTCTAATCTTTTCACTTTGCTTATGAGTATTGGCATGGGATAAAACACCAAGATAAGAGTTAATTGTACCCTTGTAGCAATTGGGAGAGATCAACCCATTTTCATAATTTTTCTTGGACAGATCTATCTTTCGCCACATTCGCCGCTCGCTTCTTTTTCGCAAACGGCGGTGATAGGGTAAAAGCACGTAGCCAAGGAAATCGGTACCTTGGAATATTTTACCAATTCCCACCTTTTCCGGATGCAAAGACAGTCCCAGCTCCGTTTTTAAAAATTTAACCATTGGTTTAATTAAGCCGAGCAAATAATCAATATTGTCTGATACAACAATAAAATCATCAGTGTATCGAACATAATTTTTAACCCTTAGCTCATGCTTCACGAATTGGTCAAACTCATTCATGTATACGTTGGCAAAGAGCTGGGAAGTGAGGTTGCCAATCGGGACACCGCGACGATTAAACAAATCTGAATATTCGCTCAAAAAACTTTCAATAATTTCTTCCAAAAGCCATATGGCGTTTTGGTCCGAGATCCTCCTTTTAATAATCGAAAGAAGAAACGAGTGATTAATGGTATCGAAGAATTTTTTAACGTCGCATTTTAAGGCAAAGCCGGGACGCGAATAATTATGGCTGACTTGCTGTTGCATTTGCTCCAAAACCGCCACGCCCTTGTGCGTGCCTTTGCCAAAACGGCAAGAAAAAGAACGCGGAATAAAAGTTGGTCCAAACACCCAATTCAACACTCGAAAAATAGCATGGTGTAAAACGCGATCACGGACCGTCGCCTTATGGATATGTCGCCGTTTGGGATCGTAAATATAGAAACTGCTATATGGACCATGCTTGTAAGTTCGGCTGGTTAAATCTCGGTGCAATTGAAAGATATTTTGTTCCAGATTCTTTTCGAAAGCCAATACGTCCGGCTTTTTCTGTTTGCCCCGCTTAAATTCTTCCCACGCCTGAAATAGGTTCTCCAAATTAACAATCTGATCAAATAAATTATTGTAAACCCTCATAACCAAATAAAAATATGAATGATAATGATATTCCGATCCTTAAAAAAGCCTACGATCTTTACAAGACCTTTCACGATTATCGCCGAGTGATTCCCAAGTGTGACCGCTTCACCATCTTTGAGCGGAGCGAAAATCTGATTTTGCAGATTATCGAACTTTTCCTTGAAGCTGGTTATTCGCAACATGGTAACAAAGCGGTGTCGCTGGAAACGGCCAGTACAAAATTAAACCTGCTTCGTTTCCTTATTCGCTTAATGAAAGAAACAAAGAGCTTTGACACCAAGAAATATGTGGCGGTCCAAGCGATCATCGACGAAATCGGTCGTATGTTAGGTGGCTGGCTCCGTTCGACCAGTCCAACTCGTTAAACTTAAAGAGGTAGCCAAAAAAGATTGACTACCTCTTTAATGAGAAGGAGAGACTTCGGGGAAACCATCGGAGGGAACACCGACGCCGAGCCATAGTTGTCGTTGGTATCGTCGACATCGTTCGTGTCGAACTTGACCTTGTCGCCGTTGAACTTGAAGTAGGGCGCCTTCGAGAAGTCGCCATCGCCATCCGGAGATTTGTTTTTGCCCATCCGTGGCACCAGAACTCTAAAATGACTCTTGTCGGCAACAAGACACCTTATCGCTCTTGAATTTAATCTGGCAACACCCGCCATATAGGCTTAGTGGTTTACCTTGAACAAAAACAAGCAGTTTCTCCTCACCACGGCACACTCTTGCAAACAATAGTCGGCAAAACTCTGGCCATTTCTCGTGAGAGAAAGAGTTGGGCGACGGTCATCAATAGACGGCCGTACATTAGCTTAGACTCGTTTATAAGTATATCAAATATGTTTTTTATGTAAACGAAAATCAGGGTCACCCACACACCTCTGCCCAAGGCAGACAGGTGTGGATAACCCTGAAAAAATTGCCGCGAAATCAAAAATCAAGAGAAAGAAATCAAAAGATTCAAGACTTCGAGAGCCGAGGATCACTGTTGCGGGGAAACCACCGGAGGGAACACCGACGCCGAGCCAGAGTCGTCGCTGGTATCGACGACAACGAGCGTGCCGAACCAGACCTCGTCGTCGTCGAACCCGAAGCACGGGGACTCCGAGAAGTCGCCACCGCCGCCCGGATTGAATTCGTCGCCCGCGCAGTCGATCCAGAGATCGTCCACGTTTTCGAGGCGTTCCGGATGGGTCAGGAGCATGATGCCGATTTCGAAAGCTCCCAGACCACACTCACCGCCAAACATGACGACACGTGCCCGACGGACGGACTTGTCACGGTGGCGCAGACCGAATTGGGCCGCGATGACGAGCAGGTTGTGTCCGCTTTGCATTTTACTGAGTTCGAGGAAGAATTCCTCCTTCTTGGCGTGCTGGCGCAGGTGTGCTTCGTCGATCTGGCCGTCGCGGTAGTTGTAAAGCGAACCGCGAACTTCCTTGATCTTGTCGAGCACCACCTGGACCGCTTCGGGGTAGGTCTTGGCGATCAACCGCCAGTCCGGAATCAAGAAGCGACCTTCAGCGTTCGGCGGAAGCGCTTCGCCTTCGATCGTGGTGTCGAACGTGGTCTGGGCGAGTTCGGGGAACAGTTCCTTCAAGCGCGAGGCCTGTTCGGCGAGCGGCTTCGGCTGGCTGTAGCCCGAGAGGTACCCATATTGCGACTCGACTTCTTCGTCGGCGAACTGGTCGGGGTTCGTGAGCTGTTCGATCAGCACTTTCAAACCCTTCTGGAATTCGCCACCGTTCTCGTTGAGTCTCTGTGCCCGTTCTTCGTCTAAACCCAACTTGTTGTAGGTTGCACGAAAGAGGTCTACCGCTTGACGTCCCTTGGGATCGTCGGCCGTGATCAATGCTGTCTGTGGCATCGTCATCAGCTCCTTTCCTTGTTGGTCGTACTACAATTTACCGAAATCCTCGTCGGCGATCAGCTTCTCTCGCATGAGATGAGCCATTTATGGCCTAAATTAAGCCCCAAATGGCTCATCTCATTGCAGTGATTCTATTGTCAAAATCTGGGTATATTATATCAGATAGTGTCTGTTTGTCAAGGTCGCGTAATAATCCAATTTGAACAGTTTTTTTATCATAATAAAGATCAAACGGTATTCTTAATAAATGAACTTTAGACAGGCGATTAATATTCTAAAAAAGCAATTAAAGGAACAACAACCTCTAACTTTTAGTAGTTCTTGGATTTACCGTAATACACCAGCGTCTTATCGTTATTTCCGTCTTAATTATCGGACAGAAAATGATCAGATAGATTGGGATAAAGTTACTTATCAGCTACCTCGTTCTTTCCAAAAACGCTGGATTCGTTATCGACATAAAACGGCAAAATGTTATGAAAATAAGAAAGAGATTGATTTGGTTCTTAATAAATATCGACGAAAACTCTATGTCGTAATCACCCCAATAACAGAGGTTGATAAACGACGAAGAGAAAGAATAATTATTGCACTTGTTCGGGTCGCTCAAAAAGGCAACACCCTAGCGGAGCAAGAACTTTCTCATTGGCTTAGTTACATTATCGACGATTGGGTTGATCGTTATTATGCCCTACGAGTTTGGCGAGGCTATACCGATATAATTCAAATGAAAATTGCCGGTTGTATTCGAGGATATCGCTACACTGGCAGTTTTCTTGGTTATCTGTATCGCACGCTTGAGTATGCCGGCCGAGGTCTCTGCTCACTCCAAAAGTTTTCGTTTGATGATCCGATATTAGATGGGCAAAAAACTCGAATCGATTATTTTATTCATGATCCTTAACCTCAAAAGAAAAAAATCCTTTGGCCACCCGGTCGTTCTTCCATAACACTTAGCACCATGATTGAAAAGGCATCGGCTAGATCGTCGTGCTTTTCCACTCCGAAATTAATAATTTGATTAAGGAGTTCTTCACAATTATCCCTTGGAAAGAGGATTTTGCCAGACTTTATCCAGTGAGCTGTCATAACGAGACGACTTCGTTTGTCGCCACAAGGACGAGATGTCATGATGTTGTAGATGTTTTCGGCTTCAAGTTGTTGTGGCAACGCTCGTTGGTAAGCGACGTCTTCGAAGACAAACTCCGGGATCGTATCATCAGCGTAATATGACTTGTAAATTGATTTACAAAGTTCGACCGTCTCTGGGAAGGTAATTTTTTTATTAACAATTTTGGGCAAGATATAAATTCGTAGTCCATTATCATCTTCGTATGCACAGCCGATCACCATTGCCGTATAATCAGCTGAGTCTTTTTGTGAGATTGCTAAATCCACCCCAATTCGGATACCAAGATAACAGGAGTATCCGTAGCGTTTTTTCTTCTTTGAGGGTAGTTCGTCGTAATAGTGAATCCAGTCTCGGTGGATGGCCTGCTCTTCAGATGGGACGATGCGAAGCAGGTATTCTCGTTGCCAGGCATACTCGTTGGCCGATCGCCTTTTCTCTGTCTCAATATCCTCCATTGTCGGATATTTCCCCGGCCAAAGAATTTGGCCGTTTTGGACTAATGGATATTGTTTAAATACGCCATCTAGTTTTCCGGTCTCAATATTTTCTTTAATCCGCATTAAGAGTGAATCTTCGTGCAGAAGATTACCAACGATGACAATTCTGGTATCTCGATCACCAGCCGGGACCACCTCAGCTGTTAGCCACTGATATGTTTTATTGCGACTTTCGCGAGTTTTAGTTGAAGAGAGATCCTCTACGTCGTCACCGATTATTAGATCAGGACGATGTTGGTTGTGTCTTAAACCTCTGATACTTTGCTCGCTTGAGGCAACGGTAATACGAGCATTTGAATTGGAGAAAACCAGTGACGAAGTTCCCCATTCATTGGATTCTTCGTTGAATGGTCCGAGGTCGTTTTTCAACACCGTGTTTTCTTCTAACTCTCGGCGAAGATTCATCATGTGCTGTTTAGCCTGAGCTTGAGTTTGACAGAGAATGAGAACAAATTTTTTCTGTTGTCTACCGAGAATAGCCCAGAGCGGATAGGAAGTGGTGATAATAGTTGATTTACCACAACCACGAAAAGCAACGACAAAGAAGTTCTTCACCGATTCGTCTTCTGTTAAGCCGATAATTTCTCGCTGGAAAGTGGCCGTCTGGTATTTAATGTAATGGGCGAAATAAAAATGAAAGAAATACCAGTGACTTTCCTTGGTAATGGAAATTCTAACTTTCTGGTCGCGGATCATCGTTTCCGCTAGATCCACTGGGATCACATTTTTCGTTGTCATGTTGGTTGTCGTTATCGCTATTAATTTCTGTTGGCTCAGGTATTTGAGCTAGTTTTAGGGCCTCACGAACAATAGCTTCCTGTTCGGGGGTTAATTCACCGTTGTTTTGGATTTTGGCTGTTACCTCCATCTTATCTTTGAATCTGGTATTACGATGTCGTAACCAAAAACTAATTGCGGGGAAATTTCTTTCTTTAATCAGACTCAACAACTGGCTTTCACTCATATCATTAACTAACGCCTCACCCTCGGCTAAGGCCTCGTTCATTTCTTTCTTAAATTCCTTATCTTTATCGCACCAGCGATACACACTGGTGCGAGAGACATTCATCTTTTCACATGCGACTTGCACAATGGGTACTTTTTTCAATTCCTCCAAAAAGGAATTTCTTACTTTAGCTTTTTTCATGGTTAATCTTTGCCTTACGGCCGGTTAATTTCTCATAATGTCGAATTGCCAAATCACAAAAAACGGGTTCAAGCTCGACAGCGAAGACTCTTCGCTTGAGTTGCTCGCCTGCAATTAAAGTGCTGGACGACCCGGAGAAGCTATCTAAAATAATGTCGCCGGGCTTGGTGCAACGGCGAATCGCTTTTTCGTGCAATTTTGGTGGCTTGGAAGTGGCATGTTCATAATCTTTGCCGGATAGTCGTTTAACCGCCCAGACATCAATATTGTCTAAAGCTTCCTCGACCAGAGCGTTGCCTGTACCGATTTCTTTATTGAGTACCTCATTCAGATTTTTAATCTCCGGAGCGATATATGGTTTACCCCTAACGCCATAAGTACATGGCTCATAGCATTTATTGAAAGCTACACCCGGAGTCGGGTTCTGACCGTTCTTGAGCCAGAGACAAATTCGTTTATTTTCAATTCCTAATTCGCGGTATAAATCTTGAACCAGCCCGACGTATATCTGGTCCGACCAATAGAAAACGTGGGTGTCAGGCTTGGCAACCATTAGGGCGTTAACCAGACTTTGGCGCAGAAAGTCTCGATATTCGACAAAAGTTCGTTTGTCGTTTACATTACCGCCATAATTTTTCTTGCCACCGATACCTTGGGAATAATCTAGGTTGATGTTGTAGGGAGGATCTGAGTAGATCATCGAAGCTCTATTGTTGCCAAATAGTCGCCTTAGGATGGCCGGGTCGCCAGAACTACCACAGATTAAGCGGTGTGGCCCAAGCTCGATTAGGTCGCCTAGCTTTGTCTTAGGTTCTTTAATTTTTTCTAATTCTTTTTCTTCGTCAAAATCATCATCCTTGGTTTCTAGGTTTTGATCCCAGATTTTGGCTAATTCGTCTTGATTAAATCCGATATCAGTGAGAAGATCTAGGTTAAATGATTTCAATTTCTCAAAATCCCAGTCGCCAGTGACGGCATTGGAAGTGATGAGGTATTGATCATATTCCTGTTGTGTTAATTTACGGTTAGGAATTCTGACCTCGATTAATTCTTCACCTCGACCCAGCACCTGCAGAGCACGAATCCGTTGGTGCCCAGCAACGATTTTGCCATCAATATCCACGGCCGGTAGTTCAACAAGGTTGAACTTTCTCAGACTCTTCTTCAAATCGCTCATTTGCTTGTCTGAAATCAAGCGCGGATTTTTAGCATAAGGCAGGAGGTCGTTGACCTTGCGTTTTTGAGTAGACCAAATTAATTTTTTCATGTTTTTTATTTATTAAATTAATAATACTGTAGCATTCTTGAGCTACAGTATTATTGAAACAGGTCGAAAAAATATATCTGTAATTTTACGGGCTACTTTTTTCCAGATTTTTCTTAAATCGTTTTTGTCTTAGTTTTTTAAGCGAGCGTAAAATCTCATCGATTTCTCCTGTCTTAAATTTTTTTCCGGTTTCTTCTTGAACAAATTCAATTATCTCTTCTCGACTAATTTTACCTTTGGTGTATTCTACCTCGTCGAAATAATTACGGTTATTATATGTTTTTTCTAAAACGATTCGTGCATCAATATCTTTAAGAGGATTGATGTTGGGGAGTCGATTCCCTAGGATGTCATTAACGTAATGTTTTATATATCTGAGGTCTTTCTCTGTAAGTTTTGCATAGATGGACAAAGTTACAGCTCTAGCCTTTAGGTTTTCTGGCGTGCCTGGTCTATTCCCAAATATGGTTACTGGAATCATCCAAAAGTCATTTTGGACAATATAGCCCCATATACTGTTCTCACAATTTATTGGCAGATTAAAATCGTTAACAAGTAGTTTTATTTGCCGAGATAGATAATTTATAGGTAGAGGGTCGTGGAGTTTATATCTCAAGTCATCATATTCTTTCCGACTGATTTTCTTAGCCTCGTACAAATTATAAAGTCGTCTAAGTTCTTGATTAAATTCCTTTGAGTTCATCATCTCCTCTGATTTATTACCCATTCCCTTTTCCCATTCTTCAAATTTTTTGCCGAAGTCTGGCGTCTTGGGATCGAAACCATTTTGGGGTATACCAAGATAGTGACGAATTTCGACGGCACGCCCTATAAAATCTGGGTCCGAGACCGCAAGTTTCAAGTTATCCTTGATTTTCTGAGAAGAAGGAAGTTGAGAGGGTTTTTGTTTGGGCTTTTCCTTAACCATGTGAATATTATACTCCCATTTAATTTTTAAAATAAGTCTAAATATGGTATAATAAGGGAGATTTTCGCAAAATAAAGCAAAATTTAGCGGAAATATTCCCAAAAAGTTAAAAAATAACGATTTAAAACAAAAATGTCTAATTATCACGTTACAAATCCTAAAGGATCGGATATTTGGAAAGTCCTAAAAGAAGGAGCTGGTCGGTCTTCGGCAACAGCTCAAACCCAAAAACAAGCTGAGACTATCGCCAAATTATTATCAGCTAATTCGGGTGGTGGCGAAGTCGCTATCCATCGGTCAAACGGTGGACCAATTCGAGACAAAGATACCGTTTGGCCAGGGCACGATCCAAATCCGCCAAAAGATAATAAACACTAAATATGAAATGTGAAAAATGTGATAAAGATATGAGACAGATTGGGCCTTTTGCTCAAACCAAGGCCGAGGGAGAGCCGGCTGGTAAATGGGATGGGGTTCTGGATTTTCAATGTGTAAATCCTGATTGCGAAAATTACAATAAGATTATAAGAAAAGAGACCCTTGGCTAGATATGGAGGCAAAATTAAAACATCTAGGATTTATACAGGATACGATTAATCGTATGGCAAAAAATTCCTTCCTGCTAAAGGGCTGGGCGCTGACTGTTATTGGGGGCTTACTGGCATTGAGCCTGAAAGAAATGATTTGCCAATATCTTTTTATCTCTTTGGCGGCTCTGATTTTCTTTTGGCTGTTGGACAGTTACTATTTGTGCCAAGAAAAGCTATTTATTAGACTTTATGATAAGACAAGAGACCTACCAGGGGATCAGATAAATTTTTCTATGAATACGGATTCTTTTAAAACGAAAACGGGCTGGCTAAAATGTTGTTTTTCAAGAACCATCTCTTTATTTTATGGCGGACTTTTTTTAATGCACTTAATTATAATTTTAATTTCATAAATTATGGCAAGAAAAGTATTTTATAGTTTCCATTTTGAGCGAGATTCCCAAAGGGCGGCACAGGTTAGGAATAGCCATTCCCTTGCCGACGAAGACGAATATGGCGTAGTCGATTCTGTCGAGTGGGAGAAAATTGAACGCCAAGGAAAACAGGCTGTTGAAAATTGGATAAAAGATCAATTGAAATATACCTCGGTTACAGTTGTTCTTATCGGAGCAGAAACGGCTGACCGAGAGTGGGTTCAGTATGAAATCCGGCAAAGTTGGGATCGTGGTAACGGGTTAGTTGGCGTTAGTATACATAATGTGAAAAATTTAGATGGAAAGACAGATACCGCCGGTCCAAATCCATTTGAGCGTGTATTGTTAGCGGATGGTTCGCCTGTTTCATCAATTTGTAAAATTTATGACTGGGTTACAGAAGACGGTATTGGCAATTTGGGTAAATGGGTTGAAGAGGCCTTCCAGACAAGGGTTAGTTATAAAGGAGAAAAAAATCTTAAGGCTAACCATTTGGAAAAAACTAGCACCGATAACTCCTCAAGGTTATCTAGTGGTCCTGTGACTTTGAACAATCCTCCTCAGCCATGGACACCATAGAAAAATATGATTTTTCAGAAGATGAAATATCTGCTGTTAGAAATAGATTTCCAAAATTAACACTAAAAGAGCGCGGGGTTTGGGAAGGAGAAATTGAGATCAATGCTGTTTATAATGAGTATCTCATTCAGGACAGCTTTGAGATACAAATTATTGCCAATAATTTGTATCCTGATGAGATGCCGGTCTTGATGGAAATTGGTGGTCGGACAGAGGATATTGCTGACAAGTATCAGCTCAAAGACAAGCGATCCTTGCATTACAATTCAGTAACAAAAGTTGCTTGTCTTTGTGTTAAACCAAGAGAAAAACAATATTTCCCAACAGGCTCAAATCTCGTGATTTTTATTAATGACCTCGTAACCCCATACTTGTATGGGTTAAGCTATTTCGATAAAAATGGCCGGTGGCCGTGGGGAGAGTATGGTCATGGAATCATGGGGTTGTTAGAGTGTTATGCTGAGAATTCTATAGTTAAAGACTCAGCTAGTATAGAAAATTTGATAAAGACAATACGAAGAGAACCAAACTGGAAAGAATATAATATTCAACTGAGAAAGCCTAACAGTAAGAAAAATTGCCTATGTGGTTTAGGGGACAGATCATTTGAAAAATGCCATAGTCTAGCTTGGGAGGGGCTTAAAAAATTACAGCAAGATGTTCTGTCTTTGGGACTTAATCCGAATAAGCTATTTCAAATCGTCGGGGGTAAAAAGTGACAGGCAAATGCAACTTTTACCCCTTACCCGTGTCACTTTTGTCACTTTGTGCTAAAATAGGGGTGCTCGAGATGCGTCGATTTGATATTATGAATTTTAACCAAAAAACCTTACAGGGTTTGGCCGTGAAAGGTCCGAACTCGAAGTAGCCCGCCAATTTTCACTTGTTAGAGTTGATTAATTAACTCATTATTTATTAATTATGCGGATTTGGGATATCTAACCAAAGAATTTATGTCGAAAACATTTACTGGCCGAGCATCGGGAGCTTCATGGTCTCTGGAATATTTTGACGAAACATCAGGGTCGAGGTGGGTATTCAAAACATCCCGAAACTTTGCGTTGGGTCGGCAAACAAAAGGCGCTTTATGGTCGGCACGAAGCTTTGGTGAAAGAATTTTCTCGGCGGGGGTATTCTCATCAGACACCCCTTGATAAAAGATTGGCACTTGGAATTGGTCGGCAGAATTGTTTTATCAATACTGTTGGAGAGCAACGGATAATTCTTAAACAAAAACCTTGCGATTGTCTCCTGTCTTAATTTATCCCCACCCGAATCTAGCTAAGTAAGAATTGGAGGTGGTATAATTATACTTAGGTCGAAAACTTCGTTTTGTTAATATTAATAACAAAATAATAATCAATGAAAGTTCTAAATTGGATCGCGGTTATTCTCGCGATTGTCGGATCGGTTAACTGGGGCTTGGTTGGCTTGTTCAACCTCGACTTGGTCAATTTGATCTTGGGTGGTATCCCGGTCTTGGCCCAATTAGTCTACATTTTAGTTGGGTTGTCTGGTCTTTACCTGATCGGTTTGGCCAAGAAATTGGCCTAGTTTTCTGGTTTTGCGAAACAAAGGGTCTTTCGTTTGAAAGGCCTTTTGTTTTTTGCTATTCTTAAGTCATGATAACTAAGAAAAAAATTGTTAGTGGTTTAATTGTCGTGGCGATTATTTTTGTGGCGGGGGTGTTGATGATGAGACTGATTTTGCCAGAGGATAATTGGCTTTGTAATAAAATTGGTAATTGTTTAAAACCTAACCAGTCTCAATTGCCCAATCCGGCCTCGGTGCATTGCGAAGAAGTAGGGGGAACCTTGGAAATTCGGATTGGTGTGGATGGGGGTCAAACTGGCTATTGCACTTTGCCTGACGGCTCGGTTTGCGAAGAATGGGCTCTTTTGCGGAATGAATGTATTGATAATAGTGGGGATTTTCGCTATTTGAACGTTAAAGAGGGGGAGCAAATTACCAGTCCGTTAAAAATTACTGGTGAGGTTAAGGGCGCTTGGTTTTTTGAAGGTTCGTTTCCGATTAGTTTGGTTGACTGGGACGGGCGAATTATTGCGACGGGTCTGGCTCAAGCTAGTGGCGAATGGATGACCTCGGATTATGTTGCTTTCTCGACAGAAATTAAATTTATCAAACCCTCTAATCCAACCAATCAAGCTTACGCTCAACGAGGCGCGATTATTTTTCAAAAAGATAACCCCTCGGGCTTATCGGCTAACGACAAAGCTTACGAATTGCCGATTATTTTTTAACTTTTTGGTTACATTGAAAAACTCGCCAAAATTGCTAAAATATAGTTATGGCTAAAATTGATAATAAAAAATATAAAAATGTCATTTTGTATTTTGCCGACCGAATTCAAAATGGGACTCTAGGAAAATTGAAGATGATGAAGTTGCTTTATTATCTCGACTTTGATTTTTTCGAAAAACATGGCCGTTCGATTACTGGTGATGAGTATCTGCGCTTTGAAAATGGACCGGTTCCGCGAATGGCCGAGAAATTACTCAAAGAAATGAATGGTCAAGAGATTAAAATTACCGCGAAAAAGGTTGGGGTTGGTCTTAATGACCAGCAACATATTCAAGCCTTGCGAGCTTACGACCTAAACGTTTTTTCCCGGGAAGAATTGGTGATGTTGGAGGAGGTGGCCGATAAATGGGAAAAGTTTTCTGGTTCGGAGATGAAGAGTGCTACTCACGGCGAAGCGCCCTGGATTGCGACCAAACCAAACGAAGTGATTGATTATAATTTGGTCTATTATCGCAACAAATACGGCGAAATGTATGTTAATTGATCGCCACGAGGATCTCGCTAAAGATTTTAAGAAACTGAAACGGTGGCCGGCGTCCATTGAATCTTTGGAAGCTTGGGAGCGCTATTTTTGTTTTAAAGGGCTTCTCGAAACGCCCGGGATTGTGTCGTACCCCGGTTTTGGTGATACCAAAATTTACAAAGCCCGAGTTGTTCCCCTTAAAGAAAAATGCGGAAAATCTCGTGGTTACCGGTTGATTTTCAAACTGGTGGCCAATAACGCGATTTTGTTGCTACTTTTTTCTCGCCATGGCGTGTATAATGACGAAAAAGAGTTGGCGGATATTATTAAAAAGAGGATTAAATAAAGGCATGACCCAGCAAGAAGCTTTGGCGATTTTGAAAATGGGGCACAACGCTTTTTTAACCGGCGCGGCCGGGAGCGGGAAGACTTTTGTGCTTAATGAATATGTGGATTGGCTGAAAAATCAAGGTGTGGAGGTGGGTGTGACGGCTTCCACCGGCATTGCCGCGACGCATATTGGGGGGATGACTATCCACGCGTGGTCGGGACTTGGCGTGCGCGACAAACTCTCGGCTTACGATCTCGAAGATTTAGAAAGCAAATCTTATTTGTGGAAACGACTTGACCGGGCCAAGGTCTTGGTGATTGATGAGGTTTCGATGCTTCATCATTATCGCTTGGATTTAATCGAACAAGTTTTGCGCTCGTTTAAACGGAACAACGAACCGTTCGGTGGCGTTCAGGTGATTTTGTGTGGCGACTTTTTTCAATTGCCACCCGTGGCGCGGATGGGCGAGAGACCCTCGCGTTTTGCTTACGAAGCGAAGTCTTGGCAAAATCTCGGTTTGAAAATTTGCTATCTCGAAGAACAACATCGGCAAAATGATGATAATTATCTCGCGATTCTCAACGCGATTCGTGATAACGAGATGAACGTAGATTTGGGCGAAAGTTTGCGGTCTCGTTTGAATCAAAAAACCAATTCGATCGAACCGACTAAATTATATTCGCACAATGTGGATGTGGACGAAGAGAACGAACGCGAGCTGGCCAAATTGCCCGGCGAGGCAAGGGAGTATTATATGAACGACAAGGGTCGAGAAAAGGTGGTGACGACTCTGAAAAAAGGTTGTCTCGCGCCCGAAGTTTTGCGATTAAAAAAAGGGGCAAGGGTGATGTTTGTGAAAAATAATTACGAAGCCGGTTTTGCCAATGGCACCTTGGGTATTGTTTCGAGTTGTGATGCTTCAGGGATAACGGTGCGGACCGCCAAGGGCAAATTGGTTAATGTGACGTCGGCCAGTTGGCGCATTGAGGAGGAGGGAAAAATTAAGGCCGAAATTAATCAATATCCTCTGCGTTTAGCTTGGGCGATTACCGTGCACAAGAGTCAGGGCCTGTCGCTCGACGCGGCCGAAGTGGATTTGTCGCAATCGTTCGAACCGGGGATGGGCTATGTCGCCTTGTCGCGGGTGCGCTCGCTTGATGGCTTGTCGCTTAAGGGTTTGAACGCGCTGGCGCTCCAAGTGGATCCGGGCGTTTTGCAAAAAGATGGCGAGTGGCGTCGCGAATCGCAAAAACATTCCGCCGAGATGTCGGCGCTGGATAAGGCGGATTACGAAGCTAAACAAAAAAGATTTTTGAACAAAATTGGCGCGCTCTCGGCGAAAGAAGCCAAACTAAAAAATAAAAAAATTAGCACGATTGAGAAAACGCGGATGCTCCTCGACGAAGGCAAAACTCTTCACGAAATGGCCAAGGAACGAAATTTGAAAACGGGCACGATTCTCGATCATTTGGAAAAGATCAAAGAGCAGGACTCGACCGTAACCTTGCAATACTTGAGTGAGGGACTGATTGTTTCTCGGTCTAAAAAAATTCGTGAGGCCTTAAAAAAGGGGGGGATGACTGGTGGCCAATATCTGCTCGGTCCGGCCAAAAACCTCCTTGGTCCAAATTTTTCCTACGAAGAAATCCGGTTGGTCAGATTGTTGATGTCCTAATGGAGGCGAGACCTCCATCCGTCCTTATTTTAAGGGCTATTTTTTACCCATGGGCGACTACGAGGCCGTAGAGGTGGCGGGCGCCGAAGTGGTGGGCGAGAAGTTGGCGGATTTCGTTGATGGTGGCGCCGGTGGTGGAGACGTCGTCGATGATGACGAAAATTTGGTGGGCTAAGTGCGAAGTCGCATTTAGTTGCACAAAAAACGACTTCTCACTTTCGCATGAGGCAGTAATTTCAAAAGCTCCCTTGAGGTTGGCTAATCGTTGTTCGCGACTTTTGATTGAAACTTGAGTCGGGGTGTTTTTAACTTTTTTAACCAGGTCGGCGCGAACAATAAATTGGGTTGGATTAAGGCGAGCGATTTGTTGAGCGAGGACTTTGGCTTGATTGTAACCCCGCGAGCGGAAGCGAGCGGGGGATAAGGGGGCGGGGATCAAGATTATTTGGGGCGACGGGCTAGAAGTCCAACTTCTGGGGTCCTCGAAGTTGGACTTCAGGCCAGTCGCTCTTGGGCCAGTCACAATTAATTCATCTTCTAGTTCTTCTAACAACAAATCGTGCATGGGTTTGGCCAAAGTTTCGGCCAACTCTAAACTTCGTTTGTATTTTAAACGCCAAATGACTTGTTTGACCACCGGCGAGCTATAATCGAAAACCGAGAAAATTTTATCTTCAATCGGAGCGTAACTGCGGGGTAAATAATCAAGACAGTCTGGGCAAAGCCAGGTTTTTTCGGCCCCACAATCTAAACAATGTCGAGGAAAGAACAAGTCTAAAACGGCACGCCATAACTGAGACGGGTTAGTGTGGATAACTGACTGGAAAAAATTAGGGTAGTAATTCTTCACTATGCTATAATAATAGCAAAATAAGTGAAAAACACGCATGGGATTTTTTGATGAATTAAAAAAAATAGCGAAAAGTGGTCTTGGTCCCAAACAAAAAAGTGTGGTCGCCATTGACCTAGGTATTTCGTCGGTTAAATTAGTTCAATTACGTAAAGAAAAGGGTCAAGCGGTACTCGAAACTTATGGCGAGTTGGCTTGCGGTCCATACAATGATTTATCGGTAGGCCAAGCGACCAATCTCCCGATTGAAAAAACGGTGGAGTTACTCAAAGATTTATTCAAAGAGGCCAATGTGACAACGCCGGTGGCTATTTTTTCGATTCCTCTGCGTGATAGTTTGATTGTCTCCATTGAAGTGCCCGAGCAAGCACGAAATAATTTGGCTGAAGTGATTCCGATTGAAGCGCGCAAATATGTGCCCGTGCCCATTTCGGAAGTGATGCTGGATTGGTGGGTTATTCCCGGTAGTTCAGCTGATCAGGCTAATCAAGCCGAGTCTTCAGAGGGTGAAGTTTCTGTCTCAACAACCGAAAATGATGCTTCAGCGAAACCGGCTCACGGACGCAAGATTGAGGTATTGGTCGCCTCAATTCACAAAGATTCGATTCATCAATATCAAGAAATCGCCAACCAATTAAAGTTGGACATTAATTCTTTTGAAATTGAAACTTTCAGTTCAATTCGTTCGGTCATTCCCAACGATTTAGCGGCGACGGCAATTTTGGATTTGGGGGCGGGGAGTTCTAAAATTGCGATTGTTGATTATGGTATTGTTCGCTTGTCTCACACCATTGATAAAGGTGCGCAAGATATTACGATGGCCATTTCTAAATCATTAACTGTGCCTTTTGCTAAGGCCGAAGAGATTAAACGACAGGTAGGTTTGGTTGGCGACATCGATAAGGGTGATTTGGTAGAGATGGTTAGCCCAATTATTGAATATATCTTTGCCGAAGCGAATAAGGTTATGCTAAAATATCAGAAGGAACATCAGCGTTCGATTGATAAAATTGTTTTGATTGGCGGCGGCGCTCTACTCAAGGGAATTCTTGAGACCGCGAAAGCTATTGTTGGTGTGCCCATTGTCGTTGGTTTACCTTTCGACAAGGTCGAAGCTCCCGCCTTTTTAAATGACATATTAAAAGAAGCTGGTCCCGAGTTCGCCGTTGCCATCGGTTTGGCCCTGCGCAAACTCGAAGACCTCTAGGTCGAAAATCTAATTTAATTATTATATGGATAGTAAAATCTCAACCTCATTTATTCCTAAGTCTACGATTACCCCGGGCAATTTGCGATCCCGACGCGAGCCAGTGGGGATCATCGTTCTTATTTCTCTGCTAATTCTCGCGGTTTCGGTGATCTATTTTGCCGGCATTTATGGTTATCGCTATATTGTCGATAATGAAATCAATTACGTGTGTCCGAGTACTGATACTAGCGGTGGCGATTGCAAACAGGGCCTGCAAAAGAGCTTTGACCTGGCCATGAATGATTTGCCCACCAACGAGCTCAATGATCTTAAACGACTCGATACCAAACTCAAAAATGGCGGGGCGGTGCTGGCCAGCCACATTACGCTTGTGCCCCTCTTTAATCTCTTGGGTCAATTAACCGCCCAAAATATTCAGTACACCAAGTTTCAATTTAGTAAAGACAATAGTTTTGAGCTTAGTGGTATTGCCAAAAGTTATGACGATATCGCTTATCAACAGAAGGTGTTCGCGGGTGATCAAGGTAGTAAATCTATTTCGAGTTTCGCTTTTTCTGATTTTGATCTTGACCCTAAAGGTAACGTGATTTTCAAATTGGTTATGACGGTCGACAAGAAATTATTAGCTTATCAAGCCGACGATAATAATCAATAATTATATGCCTAAATTAATTTTTGCCATTCTCTGTTTAATTATCTCGGCGATACTAGTTTTCTCAGCGGGGGGAGCTGTTCTCAATGGCGGGTCAAATTCGGTTTGGGCCTTCTTATTGGGGGACAACACGGTGGGCATCAAAGACCTTCTGGCTCAACGCACCAATCTTAACCAAACACTAGCGGATATTAACGGGATTAAGGCCAAAATTCTTGAACTTCAACAAATTAAAAATAGTATTAGTAAAACCGATCTCGATAAACTCGATAAATTTATCCCTAATCATGTTGATAATGTTAATTTGATTATTGATATTAACAATATCGCGGCCAAACAGGGGATGACGCTGAAAAATGTGCGGGTTCAGTCGACAGCTGGCTCGAGTGGTTCGAAGGTTACGAGCCCGAGCGGTATCCAACCAACCTTTATGTCTTTCTCGGTCACGGGCAATTATCAAACCCTGATGAAATTTCTTGATGGTTTAGCTAATAGTTTACGGGTGGTGGATCCAGCTTCTCTTTCTTTTGCGGTCGACGAGAAAGGGCTCAATCAATATAATTTCGAAATTAAGACCTATTGGGTTAAATAATTCGATAAACTCAAAATAATTATGACTAAATCAAAAATCATTACTTACGTGGCGGTCGCCGTTCTCATTTTGGTCGGTCTCTATTGGGCTTATCACCTGATGACGCAAACACCTGAGCCAGCGATGGGGGGCGTGGTCGCCGTGTCGGGGGCAGGATTAGGTCTTTCTCCTGATAGCCAATCGGCCCAATTGATGAGTCTGCTTAATGATATTAAGAAAATTGATTTGAAAGATCATCAAATTCTTAACAATAAAATTTTTACGACTCTCCAAGACTTTGGCAAGACGATTGATGATCGAGTAATTGGCCGGTCCAATCCTTTTGCTTCTTTGACTGAAGGCTCGGGGATTATCCGGAGCGGTAATGGGGGCACCGTCACCAGCTCCACCACTCAAACTACCAGTTCGACTACCGACGACGAATTGCTTTTCGAGTAGCCGGGCCCAGTGTTATGGACGATAATACCTACGCTATCCCAACCAAAAAGCTCGGGAATGTTAAAATTCCCTTTGAGGTTTTGAAATATGTGCCCGCCGAGTCGGCGAACACCTATCAGTTCGTGCCTTTCGCCTTAACCGATGGTGTGCTTGAAGTGGGGATGGTGGATCCTGACAATTCCGAGGCACGCGATGCTCTGCAATTTATCACTAGTCGCACGGGGGTGCCTTTCAAAATTTATTTAATTTCCAAAAAAGATTTCGATATCGCCGCCAAAAGTTACGAAGGTTTCTCGGGTGAGGCCGGAGTAATGATTGGCGATATTCAAAGCGAAATTCGAGCCGCCGAAGAGTCGGTGGCCGAATTTAAGGCGGGCAATGAAGGTAACCAACCGCCTTCGGCGAATATCGTTGAAGATGCGCCGATTACTAAAATTGTTTCGGTTATTATCCAAAACGCTCTTTCGGGTGGCGCCTCCGATATTCACATTGAGCCCACGACCCATAATATTAAGGTACGCTTTCGGGTGGACGGGGTGTTGTTTACCAGTTTGACTCCGCCCAGCTCGGTGCATGAAGCAATGGTGGCGCGGATCAAAATTTTGTGCAATATGAAATTGGATGAGAAACGCAAACCGCAAGACGGTCGTTTCTCTTATCAATTCGAAGGCCGGAAGGCTGATTTTCGAGTTTCAACCCTGCCGACTTATTGGGGCGAGAAGATTGTGATGCGGATTCTTGATCCGACCAAGCGTGATGTTAATTTAACAACCGTGGGCTTGTCGCCTGAACAGCAGGAACAAGTTAAAGAGGCGCTCAATAAACCTTATGGCTTGATTTTACTAACGGGGCCGACTGGTTCGGGTAAAACGACGACTTTGTACGCGATGCTCAATTATCTGGATCGGGAAAAATATAATGTGGTCAGTTTGGAAGATCCAATCGAGTATGATATCCCCGGTGTTTCTCAGTCACAGGTTAGGCCCGAAATTGATTATACTTTTGCTAATGGTTTACGCAGTATTCTTCGTCAGGACCCCGATATCGTGATGGTTGGCGAAATGCGCGATCGCGAAACGGCCAAATTGGCGATCCAGGCGGCCTTGACTGGCCACTTAGTGTTATCGACTTTGCATACAAATAATTCGATTGGGGTTATCCCGCGTTTGATTGATATGGGGATTGAGTCTTATCTCATCCCGCCGACCTTGGTTTTGGCGATTGCTCAACGCTTGGTGCCGGTGATGTGCGAGGAATCTAAGCAGGCGATTCCGGTTGAGGATAGTATTAAATTAATGGTAGAGAAACAATTTGCCGACTTACCTGAAGAATATCGCCATCGCATCCCTGACATCAAAACCCTTTATCGTACCGAACGAACGCCGTCTTGCCCCTCGGGGACCAAGGGCCGAACGGCGGTCTTCGAATTTTTGCCGATGGATAAAGAATTGGAGCGCTTAATCTTGAAAAATCCCGGCGAAAACGAACTTTATAAATATGCTCGCAGTCGCGGTTATATTTCGATGAAGGAGGATGCCATGATAAAATCATTCCAAGGGGTTATTCCCTTTGAAGAAGTTAACAAATTATAATATAATTAACTAATACATTATTATGGACAAAAAATACTCAATTCTCATTGTTGACGATGATAAATTTTTGCTTGATATGTATACCCTTAAGTTTACCGAGAAGGGTTTTGCTGTCGATCGAGCCATGAATGGTCCCGAAGCCTTACAAAAAGTTGACGGTGGTTTGACGCCCGATATTTTTTTAGTTGATATCGTGATGCCCGAGATGGATGGCTTCGAGTTAATCCAGCACTTAGTCCAACGCCAAAAGGAGAGGCGAAGCACCATTATCGTGTTGTCCAATTTGGGCCAGAAAGAAGATGTCGAGAAAGGTCTGTCTCTTGGGGCCGATGGCTATATTGTTAAAGCCAGCGCCACGCCCAGTGAAGTGGTCGAGAAAGTGGTTGAAATTGTCTCGCACCGCCCCGCTTCCTCCGGCCAGACCTCAAGTGAGCCCGAGGTGTGGCCGGCAAAAAAATAAAACCATGAAAGATTTTCGTCAAGAAATAGAAGAACTCATAATGATCGTCGCCAAAGAGGGCGCGTCGGATTTACACTTAACGGTGGGTCGTCACCCCACGATTCGGGTTTCGGGCGACTTGATCCCGATTGTTAAAAAACCGGTTCTCACCCCCGAGGATACTTTGGGTCTAACGATGGAGATTCTGAACGACGAAAACAAAAAGATTTTCTTGGAGCAACGCGAAGTCGATTTCTCCTATAACCCCACCGCTGATGTTCGTTTTCGTGGTAACGCCTTCTTTCAGCGGGGTTTGGTCGGGGTGGCTCTTCGACTAATCCCAATGAAGATTCGCACGCCCAAGGAGCTTAATTTGCCTGATCGCTTAACCGATTTCATCAATAAAAAGCAAGGTTTCTTCTTGGTGGTTGGGCCGGTCGGGGTGGGTAAGTCTACCACTCTGGCTTCGCTCATTGATCAAATCAATCACCAACGTGCCGAGCATATCATTACCATTGAGGACCCGGTCGAATATCTTTATCAGAGTGACCGCTCAATTATTGATCAGCGTGAAGTGCGTTTTGATACGCGTAATTTTTATACCGCTCTCCGCTCAATGTTTCGTCAGGATGTGAATGTGGCGATGGTGGGCGAAATGCGCAATCCCGAAACGATTAGTATGGCGGTGACGGCCGCTGAAACGGGGCACTTGGTGCTCTCGACTCTCCACACTAATAGCGCGTCGCAAACGATTGATCGCATTATTGACTCTTTTCCGGGCAATCAACAACATCAAATTCGTATCCAATTGGCGGGTTCGCTCATTGGCATTTTCTCCCAACGCTTGATTCCGCGTTTGTCGGGCGGGCAAATTCCGGCCTATGAACTTTTGGTTAATAATGACGCGGTTGCCAACCTGATTCGCGAAGGGCGCACGGCCGAAATTGATGTCGTGATCGAGACCGGGATGCAAGAAGGGATGGTTGACCTTAATCGTTCGCTCGCTGAGTTGGTGCGTGATGGCGAAATTACCGCCGATAGCGCCTTTCGCTACTCGCTTAATCCCGATAGTTTAACCAAGTTAATCTAACTTTTATCCCTATATACCACATACTAAATACTATATACTAAGTCTATGTTATTCATTTATAAAACAGTTGACAAAAATGGTGCCGAACAGGCGGGGAGTATTGAAGCGCCGAGTGTTGATTTAGCTATTAGTGCCCTTCAGCGTCGGGGCCAGATTATTGTCTCGATTAAACCAGAAGAAGTGGTCAAAGGTTTTGCCTCTTTCAATTTGCCCTTTTTCCGGCGGGTTAAGACTAAGGAGATTGTGATGTTGTCGCGCCAGATTGCTACTTTGTTTGAGGCGAAAGTTTCGGTCTTGTCCACTTTTCGGCTTCTCTCGAGTGAAGTTGATAATCCTTTTTTGCGGAGTGCTTTGGTTGAAGTAACGGATGACATCAAGGGCGGTATCCCCATTTCGGCCGCTATGGCCAAACATCCCAAAGTTTTCTCCAATTTTTATGTCAATATGGTGCGGTCGGGTGAGGAGTCGGGCAAATTGTCTGAGGCCTTTACCTATTTGGCTGATTATATGGATCGCACTTACGCTCTCACTTCGCGCGCGACCAACGCTTTGATTTATCCAGCTTTTGTGGTGATTTCCTTTGTGGTGGTAATGATTTTGATGGTCGTTTTCGTGATTCCGCGTTTGTCCGATATTTTACTCGAAACGGGTCAAGAATTGCCAATTTATACTAAAATTGTTATCGGTTTCAGCGATTTTGCTACCATGTTCGCAATTCCGATTATTGTCTTGCTCGGTCTCCTTTTTGCCTATCTCTCTCGTTATGTCAAAACCGCTAAGGGTCAATTGGCTTGGTCGCGCTTCAAAATTTCCATCCCTTATGTGGGCACGCTTTATCGTAAACTTTATTTAGCGCGGATTGCCGACAATATGAATACCATGCTTTCTTCCGGTATTGCGATGGTGCGGGCGCTGGAGATTACGGGCGAAGTAGTTGGTAACGAAGTTTATCACCAAATTTTGGTTGAGGCCGCCGATGCGGTCAAGGCGGGGAGCTCGATTTCGGATATTTTCTCTCGTTACGACGAGGTGCCAGGCGTGATGGTCCAGATGATCAAAGTTGGTGAAGAATCGGGTCGGCTTGGTTTCGTGCTTGATAAATTGTCTAAATTCTACGAACGCGAAGTCAATAACGAGGTGGACACTTTGGTTGGCCTGATCGAACCCGCGATGATTGTGGTGCTGGGTATTGGTGTGGGTGTTCTCCTCACCTCGGTGCTCGTCCCAATCTACAATATGGCGGAAGGTCTTTAGTCTCACCTCGCCCAGACCTCTAGGTTCGGCGTTCGAGGTGTGGGCGGTGTCGCTTTTCAACTTTTTAATAGACTTGCCCTTGTTTCCTGCCGGTGTAAAATGGGTTTATGAAAAAGGAGACAAAAAAGGTTACTTTAGAAAGTATCGCTAAGACAATTGAAAAATTAGCGTCTAGTACTGCTCGTGGTTTTGAAGATGGCGAAAAAGAGAGTAAAAAAAGATTTGAGGCTCTCAATAATCGTTTTCAAGAAGTTTTTAGCGAATTGAGTAGTATTCGCGCGGATGTTAGAGATGTCAAAGGCACGCTCGGGCCGTTAACCAGAGCGGTTTCTATCCAAAACGAAGAAATTATCGACCTACATTTACGGGTTGCTATTATTGAGCGAAAAGTTGGGATCGAAAGAAAAAAGGTCTCTTTTTAGCCTTCCCCTTCGATGTCTCCCAGTTTTTCCCTTGCCTTGACCTTAGGCTTTTGTGTATAATATAAGTATAAACAAGTCGAAAAATTATCAATTTAGTTATTAATAATTAACTTTAATAAAATGAAAAAAAGTTTAAGTAAAAAAGGTCTTGCCCTGAGCTTGTCGAAGGGTTTCACCCTTATCGAACTCCTAGTCGTCATTGCGATTATCGGTATCTTAGCGGGAATTGTGTTGACATCTCTTGGTTCGGCACGAGTAAAAGCCAAAAATGCTTCAGCTCAGGCGAGCATGTCAGCCATGAGAGCAGAGGCAGAGATCAATCTGACTTCTGATGGCAATTATCCAAGCGATCTCTGTATCGCTAAGCTGTCAAAACTGATTGGTGCCGTGGAAGCCCAAGTTGAAGATACTGTTAGATGTGCTGTCTCTGATACAGCGTGGGGAGCAGAAGTTGAACTTGATGACGATGCGGGATTCTTTTGCGTTGACAGCTCTGGTTTTAGTGGGGCAATTGATGCGACAAGGATTGTTGGTAGTGGGACGATTTACACTTGTGTTGCTTCGTAATAATCTTAAAACAATGGTCCCAAGGTGACACCTTGCCACTCAAGAAAAACCCTTTCGACAGGGTTTTTCTTTTTGGGGATTGCGGGGGATTGTTTTGGGATTGGCTTGGCGGTATAATATGAGCATGAAAGACAATAGAGGTCTTGCCCTAAGCAAGCGAAGCGAGTCGAAGGGTTTTACCCTGATCGAACTCTTAGTCGTGATTGCGATTATCGGTATCTTAGCGGGGATTGTGTTGACGAGTTTAGGCGCCGCTAAAATGAAGGCCAAAGATGTGGCCCTAAAAGAGCAAATGTCCGACTTGCGAAACGCGATTGAGACCTACGCCACAATTAATGGCTCGTATGCGGAAGCTCTTCCTTATTATGGCTTAAACGATAACTATCATCGGTGTAGCAATTATGCCATTGAGACATATGTTACCGACACAAATATTAAGACTTCTCTCAAAGAGATTTCTAATTTAACGGGCTGTTCTAATTCTGGTACTAACTACAACAATCTTTGTATCTATTGTAAAAGTGATATCAATAGATATCTTGTCGTAGCAAAACTTCCATCATCTCCTATCCCGTCAGATCCTAATTCTGCGATTGCGGGCTCATGGTGCCTTGACTCAACTGGTTTTTCAAAAAAGACAGGTTATTTTGCTATTAATAAGAATGATTGTTACTCTTGTGATTACACTGGCCAGGGTTGTCAATAAAATCCCGTTATTCTAAAATATTAAAATCCAATAGTGGATAAAACCTTGTCCCAAAGAACCAATTTTGTGGTATGATGAGACAAAAGGGTTGATCTTGTTAGAGGTCGCGATCGCTAGGAATCTTAAAAAATATTATGAATATCGCATTATTAAGAAAATAAGATGATGGTGGGTGGTGATTTATTAATCGCGATCTACCTCTAACGGGATGAATAAAAAGTCCATTATTTTTTCAGTTATTGTCGGCTTAGGGCTGGCCTTGGTTTTATTTGTCTTGCCGGTCCTGCCGGAAAAAGTGGAGGCGCAGACAGAGGGGATTACCGGCCCAGTCCTTGGTTGGCTATGGAGCGATAATATCGGTTGGATTAAGCTGGGTGATGACAAAGATAACTCTATGGTTGAAATTAATAATGATATTTTTTCTGGTTATGCTTGGAGCTCTGGTGTTGGTTGGATTAATTTTAATCCAGAAGAACCTTACCCAACCGATGAAAGAGGAGGGGAAACTTCAAATGAATTTGCTCACGGTGTTAAAATTATAGATGAGGAGTTTGTCAGGGGTTGGGCCCGGGCTTGTTCAGTTTTTGAAAATGGTTGCTCTGGCCCCTTGAAACCTGACACGGCTCGGGGTAGTTGGGACGGCTGGATTAGGATGGTTAGCGTTATCTATCATCCCGATGCTCGAATGTTTTCTGGTTACGCTTGGGGAGGCCTTAATGTTGGCTGGATTGATTTTCATTATCCAACAGGCGAACCAACTCCTCCTAATCCTCCCGGTCCGCCTTATGTCCCGCCGGATGGTGGTGGTGTGACGGTGAGTTGTAAAGTTACAGTCGATGGGTCAGAATCTAATTCTTCTGTTAGTGTTGAAGCTGACACTAGTGTCACTTATACCGCTACTGTTAATAGTGATGGAGGATCCGCCGATTCTTATGAGTGGAAAGATGATGAAGGCGGTGATGTGTTGCAGAGTGGGACAGAGGCGATTTATACTATTAGTTATTCTGATGCTGGCACACACACTATTAATGTTCGAGCTTTTAACGGTGTAACCTATCTCGGTTCGGCGGATTGTCCTACTGTGACCGTTACTGGTGATGACGAAGAAGAGGGGGATATAAAAGATTGCGAGATAGAGTTTTCAAACGACAAGAATAAGATTCGATATACCGAAGGACAACCTCAATTGCCTGGTTATAGCGCTCTTAATGCAGAATTTACAATTACAAAATGTTCGAATTTAAACGGTATTAAACTTGAGCAAAATGGTTTACCTAGGAGTGGGAAAATCATTCTAGTCTGTAAACAGGGGTCAGATTCTTGGAAAGTTTGTTCTGGTAATTCGGCTAATTTCTCTTCTGGTTCTCAAATCTCATTAGGAGTTTATGTTAAATATGGCAATGCTTCCGAGAGAGAGTACGATATTACTGAAAGCACGCTCTATGACTTGATCTTAACCTTATCTAAAGATAGCAAACGAAATAGTCCCGAGACTTTCTCTGGTCTCTTCAATTACGTTATCCCATCCGGTAATTAGTTTAATGTCAATTTATTACCACCTTTTTTCTCTAGGGCTAGGCCTCATTATTGGTAGTTTTTTGAATGTCGTGATTTTGCGATATAACACCGGCCGGACTCTGTCCGGCCGGTCTGGTTGTTTTTCTTGCGGGCGAAAATTGAGGTGGTATGAATTAGTGCCCGTTTTGGGTTTTGTTGGTTTGCGCGGTCGGTGTCGAAATTGTCACAGCCAGATTTCGTGGCAATATCCGTTGGTGGAATTATTAACCGGCTTTTTGTTTGCCCTAATTTATTGGCGTTTGGGTGGCGGGTGGCTCGGAGTTATTTTTTATTGGCTCATCGCTTCGCTCCTAATAATTATCACGGTTTATGACTTGAAGCACAAAATTATTCCCGATTGTTTTGTTCTGGCCCTTATTTTGCTCGGCTTATTGAAACCTCTTTTCTTTAATCAATTACTTACTTCTGCCGGCTCATTTAATTTTGCGCTGGTTAAGGCGTTTGGTTGGGGGCTAGTTGGCGGTTTAGCCGTGGCTTTACCGTTGTTTATTTTATGGGTCATTTCCAAAGGGCGCTGGCTGGGTTTTGGCGATGTTAAATTAGCGCTGGGTCTCGGTTTGCTCTTGGGTTGGCCGGCCGGTTTATCGGCGCTTATCCTCGCTTTCTGGCTTGGGGCGATTATTGGTCTATTATTGATTGGCTGGGGGAAAACTCAATTGTGGCGAAAAGGAAAAAGTTATACAATGAAGAGTGAGATACCCTTTGCCCCGTTTCTCGTTTTGGGGTTTTGGCTGGTATTTCTTTTCTCAATCAATGTTCTCATCTTTTTTTAAAAAATTTCTAAAAACTAAAAATCGCAAGCCAAAAGCTAGTGAGGGATTTACCCAGTGGAATACAGCGAATTATTCCATAGGGTTTACTTTGCTGGAATTAATCGTGGTTATTGCGATTTTCTTGATTATTACGGCAGTAGTGATGACCGATATTCCCAATTTCCGTGAAAAAAGCTCACTGGATTTAACTGTCAGCGAGGTGGCGACTTATATCCGCGGGGCACAGGTTTATGGGACGGCAAAACTTGTCGGCACGGGGGGGGGCTATGGTGTTCGCTTATCAAGCGGTAGCCCCAGTTTTTATTTGTTCCAGGGGTCTAATCCTGATACTTCTTTCGAATCTTACGAATTGAAAGGTTTTAAAATTGGCCAACTGAATGATGACGATTGTTCTAGTGTCGACATCGTTTACCCTGGTGGGGACTATCGGACTAGTTTTGAGTCCAATTTAATTCCGCAGTTTAGTGGGGAGGGTACATCTTGTCGCCTTACCGATTTCGTAAAAATTGAAATTGTCTCGCAACGGGGTTCTGGTAGTAGTAAATGTGTTTTTGTTTACAAAAATGGTCAGATTACGATTGGTGCTTGCGATTAAGGAATTTAAGAAATGTTTTCTTCTACTAATAAAAAAAATAAAAAAGAATCAAAGGGCTTCACCTTAATTGAGATGATGGTAGCCGTGTCTTTATTTGTGATTGTTGCTTTTATGGTTACGAGTATGATGTTGACGATGTCGGCTGCTTATAAAAAGGCCCAAAGAATTCGACTTTTGATTGACAATCTCAATTTCTCTGTTCAGAACTTATCGCTTGGTCTTCGAGAAGGGAAGGATTATTCTTGTAGTGGGGAAGCTTGCTCCTTTAAATCGATGAGTTCTTGGCTGTCAGATAACTCCCTATCAAAACCTTATGTCTGTTATGTTAGATATAGCCGAGACGCTGGGGCTAGTAGTGGGATAAAAAGATGTGAAGTGGATAATCAGAGTAGCTGTGCTGGTTCTTGTTCGGGTGATGATATCGTTTCTTCTGATATTGATATCACTGACCTAATTTTTTTATCGACGTCGCCGGTTAGTGGACACAAAAGAATAACATTGTTGATTAAAGGTGTGGCGGGCAAAACAGACAAGGAAAGGACAGAGTTCATTATTCAAACCAGTGTTAGCCAAAGAAATGATGATTAAACCTAAAAAAGAACAAGGCTTTACTCTAATTGAGACTTTTGTGGCGATTACGGTCTTGCTAATTGCTGTTTTGGGCCCGATGTCCCTACTTTCTAGCGCTTTGCGCGAGGCCAATTATGTCAAAAATGAAGTTTTGGCTAGCCATCTTGCTCAAGAGGGGGCGGAGGTTGTTTTGTCAATGAATCCCAAAGGCTTTGCTTGTTCTTCGTGGAATGTTAATGTTTCAAAAAACTATAAAATTTCTTACAATAGCGAGGATTTCGGTGAGGGTTGTCCGGCTGGATGTCCTCTTGTTCTTAATAGTGATGGTTATTATGAATCACAAGACAGCGGTAGTTCAATTTTTACTCGGCAAGTATCGATCAAAAAAGTGGCAGACATTACTAATGGAGCTATGTATCAGGTTGAATCAATTGTTCGCTGGCAAGATCTATTCGTGGCTCGTCAAAAAAAAATTCCCGTTATTACTAATTTGTTTGTTAACAATAATGTTTGCGAGTCGGCCCCTGAGGGTGATGACGAGTAAAAAATATTTATGCTAATTAAAAATTATAAAAACAAAAAGTCTGGTTTTGCCCTACTCTACGCCCTCTTAATTACTGGCGCCCTTGTCTCGGTTGGGGTAATTTTGATGAACATCATTACGAAGCAACTCGTTTTTTCTTCTGTTGGCCGCGGATCCGAAACCTCTTATTATTATTTAGCCAGTTCTGGGCGAGAATGTTTGAAGTATTATGACAGTATTGGAGTATTTGATAGCGCGGGGAATAAGTCTGTCCAATGTTTTGATGACCAAGAGATTTCTCTTACCTCTAGCTCTGGTAGGGATATTACCACTTTTACGACGGAGGGGGATACTGTTGATGACCAAGGGAGGCCAGTTGTCTTGACTGTCTCTAAAAATTCAAATGCCCCCAATAATGGGACTGATTTAATAGATCGATTTAAGACTGTTATTACTGTTGAGGGTCTAAGCGGGACTTCGGGACGAATTGTTCGACGCACGGCGGTTACAGTTTACTAGGGGAGTTTATTTTCGCTATTTCCCCTTTTTTCCCATTTTCTCTATAATTAGGGCGTGAGCAATCTTGACCATAATGAGGCCAAAAAGCGCTTAATTAAGCTCCGGGAGGCGATTAATCACCACCGGTATCTTTATCATGTCGAAGATCGGCAGGAGATTAGTGAGGAGGCGTTGGATTCGCTTAAGCACGAATTGGCGCAAATTGAGGAGGCCTATCCCGACCTAATTACCCCTGATTCGCCAACCCAGCGGGTGGCGGGTCAACCTTTGGCGAAGTTTGAAAAAGTTGTTCATCAAATGCGCCAATGGTCATTTAATGACGCTTTTTCGCCGGCGGATATGAGAGCTTTTGACGAGCGGGTGAGAAAAGGTTTAAATAGCTCACCTCGAAAATCAGACTTGTTCTATGTTTGTGAATTAAAAATTGATGGTTTACATATCGTCTTAACCTACGAAAAAGGTCTCTTAAAAACGGCGGCGACGCGGGGTGACGGCAAGGTGGGCGAGAATGTGACAATGAATGTACGGACAATCAATAGTGTGCCCCTTAAACTCAATGAAGAAATTGATGTGGTGGTTGAGGGCGAAGTCTGGCTGGGCCGAGCGCAATTAGCGAAATTAAATAAAGAACGAAAAAGATTGGGTGAGCCCGAATTTGCCAATCCGCGCAATGCCGCCGCCGGCACGCTTCGTCAGCTGGATCCAAAGATTGTGGCCGAGCGCAAATTGGACACTTTTATTTATGATTTATCGGCTATGAAAATGGACATAGGTTCCAAGGGTAGCCCTTGGACAGGGGCCTCAGTCCGAGGGCTACCCTTGGAACCCCAAACGCAAGCCGAGGAACTCAAATTTTTAGCTAAACTGGGTTTTAAAACTAACCCAAATTTTCAAGTTTGCGCGACGATTGAAGAAGCGATCAAATTCTGGCAAAAATGGCAGACCAAGAAAGACTCGCAAGATTATTGGATTGATGGGGTGGTGGTGAAGGTTAACCAGCGGGCAGATCAAGAGCAATTGGGTTATACTGGCAAGGCACCGAGGTTTGCAATCGCTTTCAAATTCCCGGCCGAGCAAGTGACGACGGTGGTGGAGAGTATTGTCTTGCAAGTGGGTCGACAAGGCACGATTACGCCAGTGGCCAATCTCCGACCGGTCTTGCTGGCGGGATCAACCGTTTCGCGGGCGACCTTGCATAACGAAGATGAGATTAAACGGCTGGATGTGCGGGTGGGCGATACGGTCATTTTGCAGAAAGCCGGCGATGTGATTCCCGATATCGTGAAAGTTTTAACCGAAATGCGCACGGGTCAAGAAAAAGTTTTTAAGTGGCCAACTAAACTTCAGGCTTGCTTGCCCGTCGGAGCTTCAGCGGAGGCGGGTGATGGCTCAATTGAGCGCATCCCTGGTCAAGTGGCTTGGCGTTGTGTCAATCAGAATTCTTACGCGCAGCTCAAACGGAAATTTTATCATTTTGTTTCTAATAACGCTTTTGATATCGAAAAATTGGGACCCAAAGTGATTGATCAATTAATGGATCATAATTTGCTCGCGACTTTTGCTGACATTTTCAAATTGAAGAAGGGCGACTTATTGATTTTGCCGAGATTTGCCGAGAAGTCGGTGGATAATTTGCTGTCGGCGATTAACGAGAAGCGCCAAGTTTCGCTGGCTCGTTTTATTGTTAGCTTATCTATTCCTAATGTGGGAGAAGAAACGGCTGAGGATCTGGCCGAGCATTTTGGGACTTTGGATAGAATTCAATCAGCGAAACTTGAAGATTTGCAAAAAATCGAGGGGGTGGGGGAAATAGTGGCCCAGTCGGTTTTTGCTTGGTTTAAGCAAAAAGAAAATCAAAAGCTTATCTCAAATCTTTTGGGCCAAATCAAAGTTGCCAATCACGAGGCTAAGTCTCGTGGAAAAGGGCCGGGGAAACTAGCTGAAAAAACTTTTGTTTTGACCGGCACTTTGTCGACTTTGTCGCGCGATGAGGCGAAAAATTTGATAAAACAAAATGGGGGCGAAGTGACCAGCACTGTTTCGCGTCAGACAAATTATGTTTTGGCTGGCGATTCTTCGATGGCGATCGTGGGGGCAGGTGGAGCTAGTTCAAAACTTAAAAAAGCCAATCAATTAGGAGTAAAAATTATTAATGAGAACGAGTTTTATAAACTAATCAAATAATTTGTTAACATTCCTAACGGTCGTCAGCGATGTTAACAAATTTTAAATTAAAATTATGTCTGAAGAAATAAAATTTCCCATTCGTATTAACCGCTATCTTGAGTTACAAGGGGTGGCGACGCGAAAAGGGGCCGATGTGTTAATTGAGCAAGGTTTGGTTTGGGTTAATGGTCAAAAGGCGGTTTTGGGTTATAAGGTGAGAAAAGGGGACAGGGTCGAAGTTAGCCCCGTCGCCTCCGGCGGCAGGAAAAAATTTGTTTACTTCGCTTATCATAAGCCGAGAGGTTTGGCGACGGAAGATATAAAAAATAAATTACCCGTTTCGGCTGGCGACGTCTTCCCCCTTGGTCGGCTCGATAAAGAATCTGAAGGTTTGATTTTACTGACTAATGATGGTCGCGTGACTGATCGTTTGCTTAATCCCAAATATGCTCATGAGAAAATTTACGAAGTGGAAGTGCGCGAAAAAGTTTCGCCGATGCATAAAAAAATTCTCGAAGGGGGAGTTACTTACCACGAGGCTAATCCTCATGGTCTTTACCGGCAAACTAAAAGTTTAAAATTAAAGGCTAAAGGTGTAGAGATTCTTGACTCTCACCGCCTAGCTATTACTCTCACTGAAGGCAAAAAGCACGAAATCCGTCGAATGTTGGCTGGGGCTCATCTGACCGTGGTTAGCCTCAAACGGGTGCAAATTATGAATATCAAATTAGGCTCCCTTGCCTCTAGTAAGACCCGCGAACTCAAAGGTCAAGAATTGAAAGAATTTTTAGCAATGCTATACTAGGTCAATGTTAGACCGAAAAGATATTGATAATCTGGCGAATTTGGCCAGGATTGCCTTAAGTGAGGAGGAGAAGACGAAACTCCAAAAAGATATGGAATCGATTTTGGGTTATGTGTCAGAATTACAGAAAGCCCCTACTCCGACTGATAGTGAGGCTGAGCGACAAAAGCCCGAAGGGTATTATTTGAAAAATGTGATGCGTGAAGATGGGGATTCGTTTGAACCCGGGCTGAATACCGAGACAATTTTGTCGCAAGCGCCGAAGCGAAAAGATAATTTTTTTGTCACCAAGAAGATTTTAGGGGACTCAATATCATAAAAAGGAAAGTATTTAGGGATTAGTATGTAGGTAGAAATAAAAAATGAAATTAGATTCAGAATTTTTAAAAAAATTGTCAATCAAATCGGCTCATGCCGGTTTGGTTAAAGGTGATTTTACCGCGGTTGAATTAGCTGAAGCTTATTTGGTGGAAATCGAAAAAAAGAATCCGGAGCTAAACGCTTATCTCGAAGTTTTTGCCGATGTTAAAGAACAGGCCGAAGGGGTGGACAAAAAAATTGCTGAAGCCAGAAAGGCTGGGCAAGAAGGGCTATTAGATATTTTGATCGGCCTCCCGATGGCGATCAAAGATAATATTTTGATCAAGGGCCGTCAATGTTCCTCGGCTTCGAAGATGCTTGAGGATTATGTCTCCACTTATGACGCTACGGTTATTGAGAAATTAAAAGAGAGAGGCGTGGTTTTTCTGGGGCGAACTAATATGGACGAATTTGCGATGGGCGGTTCGACCGAAAATTCGGCTTTTGGTGTGACGAAAAATCCTCACGATTTGACGCGCGTGTCAGGTGGTTCGTCGGGCGGTTCGGCCTCGGCGGTAGGCGGTAATTTATGTTTGGTGGCCTTGGGTTCGGACACGGGTGGCTCGATTCGTCAGCCCTCGGCTTTTTGTGGGACGGTTGGCCTCAAGCCAACTTATGGCACGGTGAGTCGTTATGGCGTGATGGCGATGGCCTCGTCGCTGGATCAGATTGGTCCGATCGCGAAAACAGTGGAAGACGCAGAGATTATTTATGACGCGATTCGCGGTTGGGACAAATACGACGCTACTAGTTATGGCTTGCCCAAAATTTCGAAGACAGAAAATAACCCTTCGACCAGCTCAGGGCAAGAAAAGGGAATTCGAATTGGTGTGCCAGAATCTTTTTTGAATCAAGGGGGGATTGATGAGGTCGTTCTCAAAAATTTTCGCGAAACTTTGCAAAAATTAGAAAAAGCTGGCTGTGAGGTCAAGACAATAGAAATGCCCAATCTTCATTATTCTTTGGCCTCTTATTATATTACGGTTTTCTCTGAAGTGTCGGCCAACATGGCGCGCTTTGACGGGGTGCGTTATGGGGCCTCGGTTGAAGGTCAGAATTTGCTGGCAGATTATATGAAGACGCGGGGCGAGAAATTAGGTCGCGAAGTGCGTCGGCGAATTATGCTGGGCACTTATGTTTTGTCGGCGGGTTATTACGATGCTTATTACAACAAAGCGGCGCAGGTGCGCGAATTGATTCGGCGCGATTACGCTAAGGCTTTTGAAAATGTGGACGTCGTGGCGACACCGGTGGCGCCGTCGCCCGCTTTTGAAATTGGTAAAAATACGAGCGATCCGCTTCAAATGTATCTCGAAGACATTTTTACCGTGCCGATTAATATGGCCGGCGTGCCCGGGATGAGTGTGCCAACCGGTTTCACTTCGCCGTCCGCGACGGCTCCCAATGGCTTACCCTTGGCTCTCCAGATTGTCGCGCCGTGGCGAAGGGATGACATTTTGTTCGAACTTGGTAAAATAATAGAGTTATGTCAAATGTAGACAATTCTCTCTACCCCTTCTTTAAACAAATTTTGTTGAATACGCTTTCGGCTTGGGGGATTAATTTATCAGCCATCGATGAGCGGTTAACCCACTGGCTGGCGATTTATTGGTATGTAGCCATTTTCCTGTCAGCCATCTTTTTTGCCGGGATAATTTATTTTATTAATAAGATTATCGAAATTCGTCGTTGGGAAAGTGAGCGAGTTTATGGTCAGTCCGGCCTGATCACTGAGCTTAAAGAAAATTTGGCGGTTGTCCCGCCAGTGAAGAATCAAGATTGGAAAAAAATTATGAAGTTAATTGGCTCGGATAATCCTAACGATTGGCAAAAAGCAATTATTGATGCCGATAAAATGTTAGAAATTGTGGTCGACACTTTTTCCGTCCCCGGTGACAATATTGGCGACAAATTAAAAAACATTGAACGAAGCGATTTTAACACGTTGGATGAGGCTTGGCAGGCGCATAAAATTCGTAATCGGATTGCGCACGAACATAATTTCCATTTGAGTCAACGTGACGCGCGTTTGACCATTGATAATTTCGAAAAAGTCTTTCGCGAATTTGACTTTATTTAAGGTAATAGTATAATAAGAGCGCGGGGTAGAGTAACGGTAATTCGCAAGGCTCATAACCTTGAGACGCCGGTTCGAATCCGGCCTCCGCAACATGTCCAGACGGCATCGTCTGAAAATCCTCATTTAGCTTGAAGATACAAGACAAAATCGCGGTTCCAAATGTCCCAGTGGTTTTTTGATAGGTGATGCCTTGACTTAGAACCATTTTTTGGAACCTCACCTTTTGCGCGGATTCCATTAACCACCACTGATTAGCAGTGTCAGCAATTAGCTGGTTCGTTCCAGTGATGGCCTCCTCGAGATCAAGTTCTTCAATTTCGGCCTCGTTTCTTGAGACCCGAAGACTAGCCATTTGATTATCAAGTGAGTCTTTTAACTCTCGATATTCATCTTTGGAGATTTCTTGTTCAACTCTCATCCCCAGTAGCTCCCGCTTCTTTTTTTCAAGTTTTGAGATCTCCTGTTGATAAAAATCTTTCTCTTGTTGAGCTGTCGAATGTCTTGTTTGATAGACCTCAATAACCGTTTGTTTAAATAGGGCCAAGAATTCCTCGGACGGGGTGACTTTTTGGAGAAAATTATAGAATTCACCCTCCAGAACATCTCTAGCGATACCCCGATTACAATGAACGCAGGCTGGATTGTAGCAATTATAGTAGGCGTATTTTTTACCCCGGCCCGTGTTCCAAGAGCCCGTTAGCCCACGATGGCATTCGCAAGAGACAAAACGTCGGAGAGGGAAGTCGGGGTTATCAGAGGCTCTTGGCCGGGTGGCCCCACTTGATTTTTGGGTTTTGACCATTTGAATTTTTTGGTATTCATCAATCGTGATCATCGGTTGGTGTTGCCCTCGGTGTTCTTCTTTTGTCCAAGGATTGACTAAAATTCCGGCGTAGAATTTATTGACCAAAATAATCTCCCAAAGTTGCTTTCGCATCAGTTTCCCCGTTCTTGTTCTTAATCCCCAGCTATTACTTTCTTCAGCCAATCGAGTGATTGTGTGGTTTCCCTTGAGATAAAGTCTTAAGCCTTTCTGGATTAGATAAAAACGCTTGTCGTCGGGAATGTCTGGTAGATTTTTCCGACGATCGGTTCGCAACTTTGAATTTGTGTAGCCAATCGGAGGCGACCAACACCAGATACCCTCTCTCAATTTCGCTTTCATTCCGCCGGTGCAACGTTGTTTTCTGACTTCATTCTCGAACTCGGCATAGCCCGCCAAAAAGGTTTCCATTAATTTGCCGATATGATCTTGCGTAATTGGCTCAGTTACCGATTGGAGTGTGATGCCGTATTGGGTTAATTTAGCACGCACCGCAAAGTGGTCGGTAGTGTTGCGGGCGAAGCGGTCAATTTTCCAAACAATAAAATAATCAAGATCTTCTTTGTTTAAGCGGCAGAATTCAAGCGCTTTTAAAAATTCAGTCCGATTGGTGGCGGTGGCCGACTCTCCTCGTTCTACAAAAACCTTAACCACTTCAATATTATTTTTGGTGGCATAATCAAGACAGGCCCGTTCTTGAGAATCAAGGCTAGTCCCTTGAACCTGCTCGTTTGATGATACTCGACAATAGATGATTCCTTTTTTCATAATATTTTTTTTAGAAACAGAAAAGGGGCAACAGATGGCACTCCAAGTTACGACACAAGAAGTTCTGTTGCCCCTTTTCTGGGTTCAAAATGAGCGCCGTGTTTAACCTCTTGTGTCGTAACCTAATATTAACATAATTGAAAGGATCAATAAAGAAGCAGGAGGCTGATTTGTTTGGGCCCTCGCCATTTTTATGTTTTTGTTCGACGATATCTAACGCCAACTCGGCAAGATCATTAAGGGCATCACGGACCTTGAGGATCTCCTCGTCGCTTAATCTTTTAAGGGTCTCGGGGCTTAAATATTTTTTACATTGTTCCAAGCTAAGCATTGTAGTTTAATTTTATGAAGGTTAAAAGGGGATATCGTCGACAGTGATTTCATTTGAAGGGCGAGGGGATCATTTCCGCTTCAAGTTCCTCTTCCAGTATTTGGTCAATTATCAAATCAGCCAAAGCCTCCTCAAGTCTCTTGATTTTCACAATCTCCTCGTCGGTGTAATTGTTGGCATCAGTACCTGGCGCTTCTTTAAATTCGGCAAAAGAAATCATAGTGGTAGTAGGTTTGCCTTACTTTCTAATTTTGGGAGCCTCCACGCGTAAGTTACCCCCGATTTTATACCCGCCTCAGGCTCTTTATTAATCTCTTCGAGCCATGCCATTAGCTCTTTTTTATCCTTTCTGGAGTAATCGTCAGGATCAACCAATTTATTGAACCAATAAGCGATAACTTTACTGGCAAAATTCTGTCCCCGAACCGCTCGGCCAAAATTGATAATGGTGCTATGAAATGGATTCTTCTTTTCCATCCCCTTAAATCGTCGTTCTAAGCTCTTCATGATTGTTGATATCGTTAAGTTCGCTGTTCTCAACATCCAACTTGCGCAGAAAGCCAAAATGTTCGATTACCGCTCTAGTTAATAATTTTAGCACCGTAGTTTCCTGCGATGCGGCTTCAATTTTTAGCAAGCGATGGAGGTCGTCAGGTAAACGGACCGGTTTGGTGATCCGCCGTCCTTTAGCCACCCCTATTTCAAGACTAGTTTGTGACATAAGTTACTTTTTTAATTATGTGCCCGACCCTTCCTTTCAATTCCCCCCGTAGCCCTTGAAGCTTTTGTAGCTGTGCCCCTTAGAGCCTAGGGTGTAAAGGCGCGAAATGACCAAATTGAGGCATTTTGACACCTTTTCAATTGAAAAGACTAATTAATAATCTCTAGTCAGTAGTAGCCACCTAATTGACGATCCCTTTGGGTGAAGACCCTCATCGTGGGGAGTCATTCTTCACCGACATAACCTCAACTTATGGCCTGAGAGACTCTGAGCCCGATTGAAAGGCTGGGGGCTAGTCGTACCGCCTTTTTCCCAGTCCCTTAATATCGACCCCCGAATTCTCTCTTCAGTGTTCAACCTAAACACTGTTTTTTGCCTGCCCCGTGTTCCCGGCACATAGACAGGTTTTGTTGGAGCCGTTTTACTTGCAGACCCCAAAACCAAGGTTTTACCGACATTGTCAAAAAAACTAACGATTTTGATCGCTAAAATAGGCTGATTCAGTTAAGACCCAACAAGAAAAAACCAAGAATAGAGTTCTTGTTTCGAGTTTGAGAGTGGTTTAGCTTAGCTGGACCACTTAATTAGCAAATCAGAGAACAGTTTCAAATTTTTGCATAAATATATGGGCAATTGTCGATGTCTTTAAGTGGCCGGTGATAAATTTCCAATAATTGGAATCGGTTCTAGTGCCTTGGTGACAAAAATTAACAATTGCTAAGGTAATAATATCATAAGTCCTAATTATTGGCAAATGGTTGGTGAGGAATAAAAAGCCCTTGGTAGTTAATGTTGTGGCTTAACATTAATTATACTAAGCGCTTTTTATTAAGGCGGACTATTTACCAAGACTTGGGACATCTGATCATTGGTTAGTTAGGGTCTAGCTTGCCGAGAGGCAGGGGTGTCTAGACGCTTCGTTGTAGATTCTGACGTACTCCATTTTGCCAAGTGGGATATCTTGGAAAGTGGTGAGGTCAAAGGCGGCTAATTGTTTAGCCACCATGGCTTTTTCGAGGGTGTCGGCTGATTTCTCGCCAACGGTGCTAATATCAAGATAAACTTTTTCACCAGTCGTCCACATCCCAAGGTGGTTTCTTTCTTGGGCTAATCGATCGTGATGTCTGATCAAATAATCGTTAATAATTTGAGGCGTCAGATTTTCTTTGGGAAGAGTCAGTTCGGCATCTTTGAAGGGCGAGAAGGCGATGCCGGCTGAAGGTCGATTGCCGTTAAGAGAAATTGTGACGCCACCATTTTCAACTGTCGCTTTGTAGGCTTCAGCCGAAACGCTAGTAAATTTATCTTCGATCAAGGTGGTCATTGTTGAGGTCTTTATTTTTGTGGTCATATTTTTTAATTTTTTATTAACTAATTTGTAATTTTGCTTAATAATTGTTTCGACCTTTACCCTTAATGGCGAAAAATCATCGTGAAAAAATAAACAAAAGAAAAACCCCTTGATTTAAGGGGGTTTTTCTTTATTTTCCTATATTAAATTTTTGGGTGAATTCACCGGCGGTCTTTAGAGATACACCCAATCATCACGAGAGGGATCATCTCCATCATCATTTTCTTCTAGATTATCGCTAGAAAATTCTCGATGCGACAAGTCGTCATCAGTTCCGTTGTTTTGTTCAGTGGCCTCCGGTTCAAGATTAATCCTTATTTTATAACAGCCCTCTTTCCTATATCCTAAGAATGGATCGCCCTCTACCCCATGGAAATAGGCTCTTAGTGTCTCAGATAATAATTGTTTTCGCTTTTTCATGTTGACCTGGTCTTTTCTGGCAAATTCACTATTATTTTCCCAGTCTAAGAACCCGCCCTTTCTGGCAAAAATTTTTAATAAGGTCCATCGAATATTAGGTCGCTTGGTTTTTTCACTCTGAAAGCCCATCAATTTGTAATCCGTTTGGTAAATATCTGTTTTGGCCTCGATTCGAACCTCTTCGCCATTTAAAAATTTTATGGTGATATCTTCCCAAGTCAAATCTTTTGGGAATTCTCGCAATTCTACCGTCTTTTTATTTGACTTTTGAATGATCGGTTTATTATTAAGCCCAGTATCGCTTTTTACCCCAAGCCGGTCTTCCATGTATTCTTTTATGAAATCTTCAGAAAAATCATAAAAATAGAAACTGTCATCTCCTATTTTTACTGGCGGTCCGTTAACGAGCTTAAAATGTGGTTTATAGTCATACATGCCGTGTCTTCTGTAGAAGTCCTTATCTCCCTGGATTATATAAATAAATGGGTAAAGCTCTTCATAAATATCATCAAAAAAATAAGGCTCAACCATTAAATTTCTTACCCTGATTATCATATCTGAACTATTTTCTATCCCGCGGTACCCTTTTTCCCTTAAGGTTTTTAAAAACCAAATGAATCTCTCTTTGTCGGATATCTTACTACTTTTTTCTTGAAATTTTGCGTGGTGACTGGGAAAGGAAAATGGGAGTACTTTCAATTTCTCACCTGGATATAGCTCCGATGTCTCATGGAGTGGGTCGTCCAGACTTCTGATCCCGTTCTTATTTTTGTTTTTTAAATATTCTGCATCAGCCATATCTCTCAAGGGAAATTCTTTTGGTTGTTCGTTTTTGATAAATTTTGTATATTTTAATGCAAAATCCTGACCAATGCTAGCTACTCGGCCTGTCCAGTCCATGTATTCATAATTTTCCTCATCAAGACCCATATCGGGTATGATAAATTTCCGCCAGTCCTTATCGTCTTTATTATATTTAGTTTCTTTTTTAAGAAATTCATAAAAATTTAGGGCCGATTGATTGAATTCTTGCCGAAGCTTTTCCCACTTGGGGTCTGAAAGGTAGGAAGAACTCTTGCTACTATGGCGGTTGTACTTTTTTAGGCTAATAAAAAGCTTTTGGCTATATTTTGGGTAGCCACACCAAAGACGATCAGCTTCCTCTGTCATCGTCCTTGTTATTATCTTTTTTACAGAATCGAGTTTCTCTTGGTCATTTTTTAAATGTGGGTTATTAACCGTGTCGCCAGTGGAATCTTTAAGAGATGAGTTCCAAACCTTTTCCGCATTATCTTTTAGCCTTTTATATTTGGAATAGAAATCGTAAGTTATTTTTTCGATTCTTGTATATTTATCAATATCTGACTCTCCTGGTAAATTCTTTATTTTTTTAAAATCGTCAAAATAATAATCAGAATCAGATGCTATTGGTTCGTCCTCTATTATCTCAAAGAGATTTAACGCTGACTTGTTAAATTTCTGCCTAACTTCTTCCAATTTTTTATTAGAAAAACGGGAGGAAATTTTACTACAATAATATTTATATTCTCTTAGTCGATGAAAGAAATCTAGGGAGTATGTTGTAATAGCATTGCCATCAACACCTTCGTTTGAAGTACAACTATACCACATGTAATCAATAACGGGTTCAAACTTCGCTATAATAAATTCGAGTTTCTCCTCGTCACTTTTTAGAGAGTCATCAGCCATATTTATAAGATAATAATATAACTTTTAGGACCAAGATTAAAGGGTTAGACAGCTTTATTTTTAATTGGTTTGGTGCTACTCTATACTTAACAACTAAATAAGGAGACCTAACCCAATAATCTCGATTGTTGGCATGGTCAAAAAGCCACTGCTGGCTACTAAACCCGTCGTTTAGGAGCGCCAGCAGTGGTTACCACCCGAAAGGATGGTAGGTGGCCTCGGCCATCGCCTAGCGACGGGTTTAGTGGTTGACAAATAAATTATCAATTAAAAATAAAATCATGAAAAAATATCTATTTATCGCTCTGGTTCTCTCTCTGATCATCTTGCCTAAAATCAGTTCGGCTGATTCTTTGGGCGTTACCAGTATTACGGCGGTTAAAACCTCGGCTCTTGCTAACAATTCTTTTACTGATGGTTGGCAATGGCTATTTAATATCACGGTGCCCTCTGGTGAAGATAATCTGCAAATGAAATTCCTTGATTGGACTAATGGCGCCTTAACGATTCCCACTGGTGGCAATATGCGTTTCTACTCGGCTCAATCATTAAACGCGACTGATGCTAATAGCGCCATTGCCGTTAACTCGGCCAATACTTATGGCGATAATTTAATTCTTGATCCAACAAAGGGCCAGCAAGTTCAAGTGATGGTAGAGGTTAAAATTCCTACGGGAACCACTGGTGGATCATATTCAACGAGTTATGGGATTCAGACGACTGGGACTACTACACCCAGTGCTCCGATTCTTAGCCTCAAATTAAGTGATGATTCTCCGGCAACTGGGACTTCCTCTGCGGTAAGCAATCTCGGTGTCTTTGGAATCAAAACTAAAGATAATACTGTTAGTTGGATTACCGATTTGAGTTTCAATCTCAATATTAAGGAGGGTTATAGTCCCGAATCCCTCTTATCCCAAAATGGTGGCGAGTGGACGAGCAATGACACTCTAACCTTTCACAATCTCAATACTCGATTAAGCCAGGATTGGCATTATTTTACTTTGAATAACCTCAGCGTCCTCCACCCCAAAACAGCCCCCACCTTTACAATTTCGGCAACTTTAGATGCCAGCGAAATCAAGGCCGAGGATAATTCTGGCAATAGTCTTGATGTTTCTAGTCTGGATGATATTACGAGTAATGAGATGACTTTTATTCCACCTCCACCAGAAGAAATAGGAACTCTTAGGGTCTCACTAAATTCTAGTAACCCGATGGCTTCAACGGTTTTTGCTTCTAATAATGGTAAAGTGGAGAATGTTTCGTTGCTTGCCTTCGATGTTAAGGCTGAGAATTTGGACATTTCTGTCACTGATCTAGATGTTTTGATTCAAAAGACGGACGAAGGTACGGCGATAGCGACAACCGCGTTTTTGTGTGAAGGCCAAACGGTCTTGGGTTCGGCTACTGTCAATCCCACTAATGGCACTGCGACTTTTTCAAATCTAAATTTTTCTATTCCTCAAGACACAACCAAAACCTTAACTTTGTTGGTTGATATTACAAGTGCTAATAGCGCCCCCTCTGTTTTTACAGCCTCCCTTGATGGCGCCGAGATGACGGCGATAGATTCAAATTATAATACTGTTGTGCCAACTGGTTCTGCGACGGGGAACGATATAGCTATCCAAAGTGCTGGGGCCGTGATCAATTTAGTTAGTTCGAGTATTGGTATCCCCGTGGTTAATCCTGGAACTGGTTCGACAACGGCCTTGTCAGGGACATTTAATTTAAATTTTACGGCTGTCGGCGGTGACTTGGAAGAACCCGTCGCTAGCGACTTCGTTGTTAAAGCGACAAATAATCCCGCTCACACTGAGGCAATCACAATAACTAACCTTGGCATTAGTGTATCTTCACCAACTCCTTCGTTAATTGCCGATGGCTCTTCTGCCTCAATCACTTTGACTCCAATATTAGAAAATTCTCAAGTTACTGAAAGTGGCGACTATTTCTTTTATGTCGAATCAATAAAATCTACCATTTCTGGTCAGTCTTCAATTACTAAGACGACAGGTTTAGAAAGTTATATAACGGCTCCTGCCCCTTTTACCAAATAATAATATGAAAACAAAACTAATAATTATCAGCTTAACTTTAATCTTGGCCGGACACGCTAATTCTGTCTTGGCTTCAGAAATCACCGGCGTTCTCTCAACCGGCTTAACTGGTACAGTTAACGAAACGCTCACTGGGATCGTCGTTACTCCTCCTGCTCCTGTGGTTGTTCCTCCAGTTAGTTCTGGTGGCGGAGGTGGTGGCTATTATAGCCCTATTCTGGCTTCTGCCGTTCCCCCTACTGCGACCTCAACTCTTTTGGCCATCCCTCAAGTTCTCGGGGCCTCCACCTATCGCTTTACCAAGACGCTAAGATTGGGCTCAAGCGGTAATGATGTTAAAGAACTTCAAGAGAAACTTCGAACTGAAGGATTCTTTACTCATCCTGTTTCAACTGGTTACTTTGGGACGATCACTGAGAAAGCCGTTAAAGATTTTCAGAAAGCTCGATTCTTGAAAGTTTCTGGTCTTGTTAATGCTTCTACTCGTAAGATTCTTAATTTCTCAACGGCTGATTATGAAACCTATAGGGGTTTAATTCTCAAGTTGCTTGAATTACAGTTAGAGATTGCCAAATTAGCTTAATTTCAAATAGGACACAAAAAATAGCACCGCTCAGTTAAGAACGGTGCTATTTTCGTCTTCGTCGCTATTAAGCACGTTGAAGTAGGGCCAAAGATTTGGCAGTGGCTATTCTCGCATATTCTTAGGCTAACCAGCCGTGATATCTTAGAATATGCCCCAGCTATATATTAGCATCTCTACACCAACGCACTCGATAGCGACGAAAAAGTGGTTCTTCTATCTCACCCCCACCAGCCCAGCAATCATTTGACTCGCATCATAACGAGTAGCCGTCTGAAGCGAGTTTAAGGCCTCTTCTCGGGCGTTTTCATCAGTGATCTGATCATAGATTAACGACTCAAGATAGCTTTTTTGTCTCTCGGTGGCCATTAGTGGCTCGTCTAGGGGCTTCACCGACTCGACTGCCTCTGTTTGGACCACTTGATTGCGAAACTCGGGCTTTTCGTCTAGATCCATGGTGAAGTAAGCGGAGATATTAGCCGAGCGGATGATGGCTGATAAAAAAGCCGATTTCTCAGCCAGCTTAATCGTTTTGTTCTCATCATTGCCGTTTTTAGCCAACGAAGCACAACCTCGACCTTCACCGGCCACACTCCCATCAGGCCGATACAAGACGCATTTTAGAGCCACTAGATTCTTGGCGTCACTAAATGAGGATAAGGTCTCTCGATCTAACTCAAAACGACTAGTGAAGCCATAGATTTGAGCAATGCGTTCGCCTCCACCCTTGCTTAGAACTTTCTTGCCCATAATTACATAATAATCATGACCTTCTTGGAGAATGGGTAAGACTTTGTCGATGAAGTAACGACGTTTGAGCAACATTAGGTTAACCCCCTGTTTGAAGTAATCGAGAGTGTTTAAGACCTCACTGATCTTAATTGGGCCAGTGGCCAGCGTATTAGTTTCCATAATTCGGTAGCTTCTTAACTTGGGGATAATAGAAAAGGTGGATGGTCTTAGGGTAAGAACTAACGACTTCGCCATGCTCGTCTTTCTTCTCGATCATTACGATGGAACGCAATGATTTCTGACCGGGCTTGACACGATAACCTCGTGAGGCCCATTGCGGTAAGGTCATCGTGTTTAAATAGGGGTCATAGTCTTTGGCTAACTCGGGACCAAAGCGCTCAAGGATCTGACGATGGACATCATCTCTGGTATGTTCAGAACCAGAATAATTTGTCTTGATGGTTAGAGTATCACTCATGTTTTTTATTTAACGATTAATGATTAAAGACCTCGCTGGACTAGAGCGAGGCAAAGAGTGAAGCAATTATCGACCAATAAAATTAATTATTAATTACTTCAAAAATTTAGTAATGGGGTTTATTGCTTAAGGGGGTAGGGGGGAGTGGTTTGGTTTAACATCCACTATTCTAGCTGGTACCATAGAGTAACCTAATCGTTCGCTCTCGTGGCCACTATTGAAATTCCCGGAAAAATGGCCGAAATTAACCACCCCTAGGCTGGAGAAAAATTTTTGTAAAAAATTGCTAAAAGTGCTAAACTCTTGTCAAGTGTGAAGTAATAGCAAACTAATTTTTATTATGAAATCTTTTAGTTTTCCCCAAAATCCTATTTATATACCAAAGGTTCAAGATAGTAGCATTAGTAAGTGGAAGTTAAACTTACCAGTTGTCTGTGTTAATGCTTTTACTTTGGCGCGGTGGCCAACTGTTAATTCAATAAGGGACCACGCGGATATTCTTATCGTTGATCCGGTGACCGACAGAATTCTTTATGGTGTATCACAAAAAAAGAAAAATTTTAAGAAATTAAATTACCCTGACGCCGAACCTGAAGATATTTATAGCAACAAGGATATTCGGCAAGTCTTAATTGAACAATCAATAAAAAACCAACTACAGGCTAGGGCCGACATCTTGATTGCTCCTTACCTTTTTGCCGAGGATACGGATGATACAAAATTTACAATAAATCTTACACTCCTTTCGGAAACAGTTAGATATTTAGAAAAGATAAAGGAGAAAAAATCCTTATTTGCAATGATTTGTATCGGTAACACTGTATTCAATCGGCCTATTATTTTAAATCACATTATTGATCGATACAATGACGACTTTGCTGATCATCTTAGCGGATTCTTTTTGTCCATTAATGATCTCAATGGCCGGAGCACGACCGACGAAACAAAACTTCTGAATCTTGCATATTTTGTTTTTCGACTTTCTGAATATAAACCAGTGATTATAAAAAGGCTTGATGCCTTTGGAGAAATTCTCTCGGCAATCGGGGCTTCTGGCTACAGTAGTGGGTTGGCAATGAGTGAAACATTTTTGGCAAACCAAAAAGATGACACCCCCCGCAAACCCCTTAAGAGAATTTATGCTCCTGAAATTTTTGATTATCTCAACGATGAAGAGGCGAAAGAGATAAAATATGAATGCCATCCAGCATCTAATTCTTCGGGTTCTCATCCAGAAGGTCGCCATATAAAAGCCCAACACTATTTACACCACCACCTTGATCGGATGGGGAAAATGCAATCATTAAGTCGAGAGCAGAAAATTAGTTATATGTTAAAAGAGATAGGCAAAGCAAAAAAGAAGGCGGTAGAGTGGAGTGACCAGTTTGGTATCCTACCTAAATTTTTACATGCCTCTCGTTGGACCTCGGTTCTTGAAAAAGCGAAGGACTGGAAGCCGAGTAAACAAAATGATGAAGAATTATCAATGTTATTAGCAGAGTTAGAAAAATGATTAAGGTTGTCCCCGATGCCAATATAATCCTGTCGAGCATCTTGAGTTCTAGTGGAGCTCCTCGAAAATTGATCAATCTTGCTCTTGCTAAAAAAATCGTTATGTTTGGGAGTGCTGAGACTTACGCGGAATTTAAAAGGAAGATAGAAATGCCTAAATTTAAAAAATATTTAGAGAAGCAGATATTTACCCCTGAGAAATTAGAGTTTGACTATCGTTCTTTTATAAGTGCTGTTGAGCCCTTCGATATTTTGAAGGACGAGAAAATTGTTAAAGAAGACCCTGACGATGATATGTATTTTCGAGTCGCCAAGGCGGCTGGTTCAAAAATTATAATTACCGGCGATAAAGCCGTTCTTGGCGTTAAAAAGTATGATGAGATAATAGTTGTCGGACCAAGTAAGTTTGTTGAGAAGTTTTCACTTCTAAACACAAGTTAAACTCTTTATTAACGATCTATTCCAGAAGAACTCGGTGGCAAAATTCCTTTTAGATTCGCTGAGAGCTTTTTTAACCTCTGCTTTTACTAATATTTTTTTCTTGCCCGTCTCGGCGTCAAAGGAAATCAAGCCAACCCCCTGTTTTATTAAAAGGGAATGGTCCACAAGCTTCGCGGTGTTTGGAGGAACAGCTAGATAGGTCTGATCGGCAAAAGTTTTATACCTGTTAGCCTGGTAAAATCCTCTTTTCCAATCCTTAAGCTTGGCCTCAATAGCGATGAGTTCCTTTCCTACCGGTAACCAGCCATTAACTTTAAAATAATAACCATCACTCGTTTCTTTTACGTATCTTGCCTTTTTAAGGTTTTTAATTAGCTGATATTTTAGAAACGAAGAAGAATAATCGGTCTGTTCTTTTAATTCTTTAAAACTCATGGGCATTTTATATTTATCGGCATCTGGCAATAAATTAAAAACACAAAAATAAGCTTCATTAAGAAGAGGTTTAAACTGTTTATGGGCTAGTCTCTTTAGACAATTACCAAAATCAGGACGAAACAAAACCAGATCAGCCACGCCGTAACCAACCCCTAATTCTTTTTTGGTAAAAAACCCTTCAGAGATGTAAGATTCTTCCAACTTTTTTACGAAAGATTTTTCTGTCATGGGGAGCTTAATAAGTACTATATTAATTATAGATCAAATAACTTTTAAAAAGAAATTAAAGGTGGGGAAAAGTAAAAATCAAACGCTTTTGCCTTAGGACTCATGCTAAGATTTAAAGATGACCAGGCCATCTTTAATTGAGGAGTGCTACCAACTATCAACCCCAGCTTAAAACGCTCAATAGCACGCTGTACAGGGGCAAATCGCGATGCTAGTAGTGATCGTCTAACCCTTTTAAGTGGCAAAAAGGCCCTTTATCTGGATTATTGGCTTGAGCGATTCGACGATGAAATATCCTTAACGCTTAATTGGGCTAATGGTGAAACCCAAACGATGAGAGTGACCACCGCTTACCCTTTGGTGGTGAACGATTCTATTTTGACTGTCCTGATTGTGGCCGTCGTTGTGAGAAGCTCTACTTAGCCCCTGATGGCCAAACTTTTAAATGCCACAAGCATTTTATTTATGAAGCCACCACCATTAACCGCCAAGCGATCAATGGTCAATTCTTCTACCAGCAAAATCGTTTAATCAAATTAGCTAATCAAAGAACTGATATTAATCGCATCTGGTATAACGGCACCTATACTAAACGTTTCTGTCGCTGACTTAAGATGTGTGCCAGAGCCGACCTGCCCAATGAAGCCGAAAGTGCTTTGAAACTTTGGGAAGAGATTCAGGCACTTAAAGTTTCTTAATTACTTAGTTCTTCGACGAAGTTAAAATATTTTGTGGTTAAACGGGGTGGTGGTTGCGGATGGATCCGTTACTGGTTTAGAAGGTGTCGTAAAGGCATTAAAACATTACGAAGGTTGGACACCCCTCTATTTTTGTGCTAATACTAGCATGGAATTAAACAGTTGTTTGTCATGGAAAGTAGGAAAAAGTGGCTCAAACTAAGACCCCAACGGGGCAAAGAGAAGGAGGTATACAAGCCATGATGCCACAAGCGTTTCAGGATCGGCTCTTTCCCTATCTGACGGAGATAGGGGAACACTACAAAACGCCTTTCCACCTCTACGATGAGGCGGGAATCAGGCAAACCTGCCGAGAGATGAAAGAAAGGCTCGGCCAAGTCTCGGAGTATCGCAATTTCTTTGCGGTCAAAGCCTTGCCCAATCCATCAATCATGAAGATCATGCTTGATGAGGGTTTTGGCTTCGACTGCTCGAGCATGCCCGAACTGGACTTGTCGCGACTCGTCGAGGCCAAACCGCAAGACATTATGTTCACATCGAACAACACTTCGTCCATGGAGTATTACTGGGCCTCAATGCAGGGCGGTTGTATTTTGAACTTGGACGACGTTTCGTTTGTTGCCAAGGTTTCGAGAATGCCCGAACGCATTTGCTTCCGGTACAATCCCGGACCCTTGCGCGACGGTAACGAAATTCTCGGCAATCCGACGGAAGCCAAGTACGGCGTACGAGATGATCAAATCGTTGAAGCCTACCGATTGGCCCGCGAACGTGGCGCCAAGACATTCGGTCTGCACACGATGATCTGCTCCAACCAGCGCGACTATCGCTATATGGTGGAGACGGTCAAGATGATCCTCAAGGTCGCCGAACGGCTCAAGGAAGAGCTGAACATCGAAGTCGAGTTCGTAAACATTGGCGGGGGCTTCGGCATCCCGTACAAACCGACGGATGAGACTTTCAATCTGGCCGCCTTCGCCTTGGAAGCGAAGAAGTTGTTCGATGAGTTCGAACAGTATCAGGGCTGGCGTCCGAAACTCTACACGGAGTGTGGGCGTTATGTCACGGGACCGCACGGCGTCCTCGTCACCTCGGTAATCAATGAGATGGAGAAGTATCGGCATTATGTGGGCGTGGATGCCTGCATGTCGGCGCTTATGCGTCCGGCAATGTACGACGCTTACCATCAAATCTATGTGCCAGGGGCTGAAGATCGTCCTCAAGAAACGGTGGATGTTGTCGGCTCGCTCTGCGAGAACTGCGACAAATTCGCCAAAGAACGGAAGTTGCCGGAAACACACGAGGGCGACTTGCTCGTCATTGCCAACACCGGTGCACACGGCATTGCCATGGGCTTCAACTACAACGGACGTCTGCGTCCGAAAGAGTTGTTGCTTCGGAGTGACGGTTCGGTCGTACTGATCCGTCGTGAAGAAACGACGGAGGATCACTTCCAGACCTTGAGTTTTGGGACCAACGTATTCAGACCGGCGCTTGTCGAGAACTCGCGCCAGTAGGGAGGAGTAACGTTAGATGATTACACCACACCGAGATAGATCGTGGTTACCGCCTGGAGGAGTAAACGTCTTCCAGCAAGTGAAGGAAATGTGTCGAATTGCTGAAGCGGGGGGCAAGATGCTCCGTCGCTTATCAATCGGCCAGCCATCTGGCGCCGTGCTCGAATCAGTAAGGCTGAGAGCCTCCGAACTCGTGCTCCAAGAAGAAGAGTGTTGGTGGGAGTACCAGGACAACGGCTTTGTGCCCTTTCATAATTGGGCACGGCGCTTTGTTCAGGCGCATGTTCGCACTAACCTCGCGGATGTCGATTGGCTCGTCTCGATGCCAACGCCGGGGACCAAGCCGATGTTGAAGAACGTGATCATCGCCTGTGGTCTGCGGTCGTGTCTTAGTCGCGTTTACACCATGACGGAGCCGGGCTATGCCGTGCCGGCTACTTGGAGTGGCGTTGGCTATCTGAATGTCGACCATCAGGCGCTCGCGACGAATTCAACTAATGGATTCTTGGTGGAGCATATCGAGCTTGAGCAACTGCCCGAAAATGCTTTGCTCATGCTCAATTACCCACACAACCCGTCTGGACAAGCAGTCGGTGCCGATTTCTGGCGGAAGATTTGCGAGGTCTGTGAACGGCGTGGGGTGCGGGTGGTCAATGACGCAGCCTACACTCTTCTTGGGTACAACGAGGGCCAGTGTTGTTTGACGGACATTGCTGTCGAATTTTCGGCGCTTGAACACCTGGAGTTGTTCTCGATATCCAAAGAAGTCGGTAATGGTACGGGCGCTCGTGTTGGCGCCGCCGTTGGTACGAAGGGCTTTATGTCGGACTTTGGCCGGATCAAAGGCAACGACGATAGCGGTTTCGTGGCTCCAATTGCCGCGGCCGGCCTATACGCCCTCGAAGAGGACAAGGAAAGTGTCTACGAATCGTGCCATGTCTATCAGGCTCGTAACGAGCAGGTCGTTTACCCGATCCTAACGGAACGCGGTATGCGAGCCTCGGTCAGGCCACAGGCGGGCTTCTTCTCGCTCTGGGATCTGCCCCAAAAGGCTTTTGGTCAAGACATTGTCGACGCCAAGCAGTTTAACGAGCTGATGATTGCCGAGACCGGCCTCGTCGGGGTTCATTTCGGCAATTACATGCGTTACGCCGTTTGCGGTCCGGTCGAAGATTGGCGCCAAGACATCATTGACGCCTTCGACAAGGCCAACGTTTCCTACTAACCGTATCGGCGCGTAAGCGCCATAACCAAAAGCCCCGGAGGTATCATTACTTCGGGGCTTTGCTAATTAAGATTTTTGTGTTAGGAATTAAGACGGGTTGTTCTCACTATTTAACCTTGGCGATAGCCAAAGAAAGGAAAAGTATGCGAAACGTCGCTGTTAGTGGATTGCCCGGCAAGATGGCAACACTCTTGGCCGAGACGATCGAGACCGATGAGCGTTTCCAGTTGCTGGCCTTGGGCCTGACCGGACCGGACATGGGCGATCTGAAATCGGTCCAAATCGGGAATCGACAGATTCGCATCTGCCCGCCAGACGAACGGCAAGAGTTTCTCAAATACGTTTTGCGGACGGAAGAGGAAGAACTGTACTCCCCGGTCTTGATTGCGGACTTCACCCACCCCAACGCCGTGATCGAGAATGCCACGTTCTATGCCGAGCACGAATTGCCGTTCGTCATGGGCACGACCGGCGGCGATCGTGCACTTCTCAACCAGATCGTCGAGCAATCAAGAATCTCGGCCGTGATCGCACCAAACATGGCGGCCCAAGTCGTCGCGCTTCAAGCAGCGATCGAGTACATGGCCGCCACCTTCCCCGATGCCTTCTCCGGATTCAATATGGAAGTTACGGAAAGTCATCAACAAGGAAAAGTAGACACGAGCGGGACGGCCAAAGCCTTGATCACTCAGTTCGCCAAGCTCGGCATTCCCTTCGACGTCAACGATGTCCGGATGATCCGTGAACCCACCAGACAGACGGCGATGGGGATTGCCAAGGAACATCTGGGGGGACACGGCTGGCATAAGTATCGCCTGACCTTGCCGGACGGAACGATGGCGTTCGAGTTCGTCCACAACATCAGTGGCCGGTCGCCTTACGTCACGGGCACAATGAAGGCGCTGACTTTCCTCGCCAAGCAAGTTGAGGATCAAGTGAGAGGCAAGGCCTTCTCCATGATCGATGTGTTGAAGGCGGGATGATTCGCGCAAGGCACCAAGTTAAAAAGGGCTAGCAAACGATTCCAAAAGAGTCGCGAGCTAGCGCCCTTGAGTGTTTTTATCAAGTATATTAAACCCCCATTTCCTCCACCGATCGATTAGTATTAAGACTATATTGTTGATTAATATAGGTTCTAACGTTTTCTATGACGCGGGAGCCAAGTAGGGGCACTAGCTAATCTTTTTAAGTCTTCTTCAACTTTGACACTCAATAACGAACTTGAGGCTTCCAAACAGCCCTAAATTTGGAGGTCTTTCTTAAAAAGGGCAAAATCATCAAAATCTCCCTCTTCTTAGCCTTATTTGGCCATTTCTTCTCGTCATTATTTTAGTCGCTAGCGACCATCACAAAAAGGGTGGTTTTACGGATAGATCCGTTACTGATTTAGAAGCAACGATTTACTTTAAGATATTAAAATGTTAGTAATTAATGAGGCTTGAATCTTGAAAGGGAGGTGATCTAGCGATGAAGCCGAGAAGAGCGTGTGCTCACTGCAGAAGAGGGCATCATTCCCTCTGTTGTGGTCTTGCGCCAACAGCGGACGGCGAGGTAAGGTCCTGCTCTTGTTGTGGAGATTTGCTCGCTGAGGACCGAGTGAAAAAAGAAACAAAAGAAAAGGAGAAACGTGCCCAAAGAAGATATGAGGCTCAGTATGGGAAGTATGCTGGTTACTTCGACGCGTTTCTCGGTGAGAAGAGGCGGGCTTTGGGTCTTGGTCCAGATGACTCAATAAACCGCTATCTGCCGAAAAACAGGGAAGAAATGAGGATTTGGAGAAAAGAGTTAGAGATCCCCCTAAGATGGCTGAGGCTCTTTATCGACGAATGTCGTGGGGAGCAACTCGACCAAGAATAATTCCGCCCACAACGAAAACCGTTGGAGGGCGGTTTTCTATTTATTGGTGAGCCAATGTCATTTGCGAGGTAGTCTAAAAGTGCTCGTAATTAAGTCAGGCCTCGGGGGGTGTTGGCTTAATTTCTCTCGTAAACTCGTAGATTTCTTTAATTGAGGCGATAATCGAATTCCAATCTCGTATCACGTTCGCAACATGAATGAAAAAAGATAAGTTGAAAAACTTGTCTTTTTTCGTTAAGATATAGCCATAGGCCGGCGTAGCTCAGTTGGTTAGAGCGTGGGACTCATAAGCCCAAGGTCGGAGGTTCGACCCCTCCCGCCGGCACCCTCCCTTGGTAAAAAGGGGAGAAATGTGTAGAATATAACGGTCTGCGGCCGTAGCTCAATTTGGTTAGTAGCGCTTCCCTGTCACGGAAGAGGTTGTGGGTTCAAGTCCCATCGGCCGCGCAGTACTGGACAGAGCACCCCTAAAGGGGTGTTTTGTCTTTGTAAATCCTCATTATTTTCCAGTTCCAACCGAGTTATTTCATCTTCAACAGTTTCTTTCTTTTTATCTATCGGTTCGAGCCAATTATTGGCTGAAATATAGAGTTTTTGGTCTTTTACTATGTAGTTCCAACCAAGCGCGGTAAAGATGCTCTTTTTCTCTTCTATTGTAGTTTCAGGGTCTTCAAACTTGGCTTTTGCTACTTGTGCAAAGTTGAATAACTGCTCGGTGTATTGTAGCCAGTTTAGCGCTCTGCTCTCTGTCTCGGTAATTTTTTGTTTTAATACAGCGATCTTCTCGGTCAGTTCTTTTTTTCTTGAGCTGTACTGTTCGTCATTAATAAGCTCGCGCATACGCATTGTTATGAGATTATCTAGCTCTTTCTGAGAGGCCTCGATGTCGTTTAATTGCATTTTGTAAATAAGCTCTCTTTCTTTTACTTCTTCTGAATGTTCTTCTTCAAGTATCCTCAAAGCCCAATCTCTGAACTTTTCAGAAATCGTGTATTTGCTTATCTCTGCTTTTATTAGGCCTTCCATGTCTTTTAGCGGGATGAAAGCTCTTTGGGAACAATTTTCGGTCCCTTTCTTGCGGTGAGAGCAATAGTAAAACGTGTAATCTTTTACTTCATTCTTTGTCTTTACGAGCTTTGTTTTTGTGCACGCAGTAATTGCACTACCACATTCGCCACATATCATTGTGCCAGTATAGGTGAATATATGACTCTTTGATCTTGGTTTTCCGTATCGTCCGAGTAACTTCTGCACCACATCAAACTCATCTACTGTTACCATCGGTTCGTGTTTTCCATTTCCAACCTCGCCGTTGTAGATAAAAAGTCCAGTGTAGAATATATTTGTGAGAATCCCATACATCGTACTCTTATTGATTTTACCTCCTCCGCGATGTCTCGTGGTCCGTGTCCGCATACCCCAGTCATCGTTAAGTATCCTGAGAAGTTTTGGTATTGTGTATTCTCCGGTTAGCATTAAGCTCCATGCTTTTTTAATGAGGTCAAAACGATCAGGGTCTTTAATTATGTAGTTTTCACCACGAGCTTCACTTTTTGTGTTTAAATAGCCGAGGGGCGCCAATACTGGAGCTTGCCCTTTGGTAATTTTTTTATCAAGTCCGCTTTTTACGGCCTTAGACAAGTCTTTACTAAATTGGCTAGACATACCACTCTCGACACTAATAATAATTGCATTATCAGAGGGCAGATATTCTTTTTCTTTTGTCTGTATTGATTGTATTTTCCCGTCAGCAAGTAATTGTTGCAGTATTCCACTTTCTAGGGGATTGCGAGAAAGGCGATTGAGATGCCAGCAGACGATTCCGTTGGCCTCACCCTTTTCTATTCTTTGGACCATCTCGGTAAAGGCTGGTCTATTGTTTGGGAGTTTTGCTGACCGGCTTTCGGAGAAATTATCTACTACCTCTAAATTATATCGGGCGATAATCTTTTTGTTTTCTTCGTGCTGTCGTTCTATCGATTGAACCTGACGATCTTCACCCTCAGAAGATTTGCGAGCATATTCGAAGTATTTAATTTTTGATGTTTGTTTTGTCATATACCATAAAAGGACGGTTCTGGTTGACCCAATACACTTACCAAGAGGCAGTTTTACTGGCAGAACCGCCCTTTTATGGGCAGTAAGACATATAAAATGCCTCCGGCAAAAAACGTATATGGGTCAACAAGACCATTATATACCTTTTTCTAAGAAAGTTAAGCTTATAAGCTCGAATCTTTCAAGGGCGTTGTTGATAAAAGCAATGTTATTTGTGTATGGCAAACCTCGCATAAGCTCAGAGGCCAAATCAATTTTTTTCGTTAGTCGTTCTGTGTGGTCGGTATTCCACAGATCAAAGATAGCTCCTCGTACCTCTTTTGCTCCGTGATCTTTTATCACGATTGCCAATCCGTAAGACACAAGGGCTGTATTTAAGGTATAAGCCCTTTCTCCTTGTTTTCGCGCCTCGGTCAATATGTGCAAGAAGAGTGACAATCTGTCGGCCGTGGCGAAAAGTGATAACTGATTTTCTGGGCGCTCAATGATTGCTTTCCAAGAATTAAGGACCAATGTCTTCATTATGCTTGGCACAAACAAGTCTTTGAAGACAACTGGTGTTTGATAATCTCTTTGAAGCAGGATATTTATTTCTCTTTTAACCGTTTGAGTTTTCTTTATCCTGTATTCATAACGGAAGACTTCGCGGTCCTGTAAATTGTAACGTTCGATAAAAGTTCTCTCGTGGTCTATGCGCCCCTTATCGCTTCGCTTATTCTTTGGTCTTATAGAGTCAGAAATCTTGTCATAGAAAGACCAGTCTATTGTTCCCGAGTGGATATTTAATACCCTTGCACCCTTTTTGCATTGTTTGTCGCTTATGTCGAAGACTTTGTTAAGATCAATTTTTTCTAGTTCGCTTATTATCTCGCGCATCCTTATGTGTCTTGGCAGGGGTATGTTTTTACAGGCGTGTACTGAGGCAACTATTGCGTTCGCAATGGTTTCGTTTTCTGTTGTTATGCTAACGCTTTCAAGAGCTGACTTTAGGGCAGAGAATACTCTTTGCTGGTCGCTTGGGCCTACTTCTTGCAAGCTGTTCCAGTACAGTAACTTAGGGACAGAAAACTCAATTTTTAGAATATAGCGTATATCTTTTTTGTCCGAGGTTAACGCTTCAAAAACTTCGACACGTGGTAGGTATTCTCTTTGCCATTTTGGTTGAAGCACAAAACGGCGGAGATATGGGCGAAGAGAAGAGCGTTCTGTGGGAGATAAGTCGCTGTAATTTCGTTTTTCGAGTTCAGGCAAAAATAATGACCAATTTGTAATCTTAAACCTGTTAGGACCATATATTTTAATAATAACTGTGTCCATAGTAATTTTTATGTTGTCGGTGGATTTCAAGGAATCCAACGCCGAAGGCCGTGGTTGGACCAAGCCGAACGCCGAAGTCGCCTGTCTCATCCGTAAGAACTTCTCGAACGAGGAGATTGAGGCGATGGGCTTGACGTGGATCATTACAATGCACGAACCCATCAAAGATTCCGACGGCTTTCCGAACCTCCTCAGCGCGCACCGTCTCGGCGATGGTCGCAGGCTGGACGCGTACTGCGTCCACCCCGGCTGCAGGTGGGGCGTTGCTAGCGGGTTCGCGTTTGTCCTGTCGCAAGTATCGGTTCTCTAAACTAAGTCCTTTGTGCTTTGGCACTTTGGCCTTGGTCCTTAGCCCTATTCCGATTCGTCGGGTTAGGGCTAAAACTTTGTCTGACAATGATATATACTTAGTTCGGTAGTAGGTGAATATGCGAGCGACTACGGTTTCTCGCTACTGAATCCAGTATCCATACATCGAGAATATCCGCGATTACGGTTTCGGATAGGGTGGTGTATGTAGACACTTCATAAAAAATGAAGATACTTGGTCCGAGGTATTAAGGCATTATAGATGCCGAATACGATTCAATCCAGAGAGTACTCAAAGGATGGTGAGATGGATGATACCTTGTACAATTCCGACGGCAATCCGAACCTCCTCAGCGCGAACCGTAACGACGATGGTCGCAGGCTGGACACGTACTACGACAACCCCGACAACAGGTGGAACGTTGATAACGGGTTCGCGTTTGTCCTGTCGCAAATCTCCTCATTTCTCTCCTGCTTTGGTGGGAGAGTTTTGTTTTTCTTGAGTTTGTTTAGCTAATTTTGCTAATTGTCCGCTCCAACCACCAAGATTTCTTCCGATTTCTTCTATTTTCACTGACAGAGCGAGATATTTTTTATCATCAATAGATTGTGTTTCCCATAGGACCATCAATAATATGCGCAAAGTATCTGTCTTTCTAATGGCAATGCGGACATATGGAGCTTTTTCTTCTGGTGATAAAAAACCAGCAATGGCTAAGGCTTCCATTATCTCAACAAACAAAGTGTCAATCCTCTGGCCGAGGGAATGCCTGTGTGGTTTTGGTAAAATCTGATAATATCCGTACCATAACAAATAGGCACCCTTAACTTTATCTAAAACGGGTAAAATGCGTGGGGGGGGACTTCATGGTTATGTCTAGATTTCAATTCAAACATAGTTACAATAATATCATATGTTTAGAGAATCTCCTTAACGCGTGGAAAGAGTTTTTGAATGGTAAAAGAAATAGGAAAGATACGCAAGAGTTTCAGCTTCGCTTAATGAGCAATATCCTTTCTCTCCACGAGAGTCTGGCGACAAAAACCTATAAACATTCTGCTTATAAGGCCTTTAATATCTCTGATCCAAAACCAAGGCGTATTCACAAGGCGGAGGTGAAAGACCGGCTTCTTCATCATGCCATTTATCGGATACTCTACCCATCATTTAACCGAGTTTTTATCTCTGATTCATTTTCTTGCCGATTGAAAAAGGGGACACATAAGGCGATAGACAGGTTTAGGACCTTTGCTCGCAAGTCTTCGCGAAACCATACCAAGACCGTTTGGGTTTTGAAATGTGACATCAGAAAGTTTTTTGCTTCAATTGACCAAAAAATACTTAAAGAAATTATCGCCAGTTATGTTCCCGATCAAGATATTCTCTGGCTTGTCTCCCAAGTTATTGATAGTTTTTTCTCAACTGCTCCGAATGTCGGCCTACCGCTTGGAAATCTCACGTCACAACTGTTGGTAAATATCTATATGAATGAGTTTGATCAGTTTGTGAAGCACCGAATCAAGGCCAAGTATTATATCCGCTATGCCGACGATTTTGTGATTTTTTCTCGGGACAAAGACTGGCTTTCTGGTCTAATTCCAGCAATTAGGACATTTTTGGCTGACATATTGCATCTTCAACTTCATCCACAAAAAATATCAATTAAGACTATCGCTTCGGGAGTTGATTATTTGGGCTGGGTGACTTTCCTTGACCATCGTGTTGTTCGGACCGTTACCAAAAAGCGAATAATGCGGGAGATTCGTAGAAAACAAGGAAAGAGAGAAACGGTCCAATCTTACCTCGGATTATTGAGCCATGGTAACAGCTGGGGGCTAAAAAGGATAGTTAATGATTTGGCCGAAGAATATAAAAAAGAGCAAGAGAAGTAAGCCTCATTATTGTAACGCCTCTAGCTTTTTTCTCAGATTTGGTATATAAATATAAGCATTATGGTTGCGGATGGCAGTTCCCACTTCGTTCACTAAATCGCGCAGAGCACCTTAAAATTTAGTATCTGCCTTGGCCTGCGAAGCCTTGGCGAAGTAGGCCGTTGTAGCTCAGTTGGTAGAGCACGTCATTGGTAATGACGAGGTCGACAGTTCAATCCTGTCCAACGGCTCTTGAAAAGTCTTTGATTGGTGATCAGTGAACAATAAGTCTCAAGCTGGAAAAAAGTCGGTTTTTTGGTATGATAAAGCGGGTCAAGCCAAAGTAGCTCAGTTGGTAGAGCACCGCTTTCGTAAAGCGGGGGTCGTCGGTTCAATCCCGACCTTTGGCTCCAGATGGACGAAATTAAACAAAAAATTAAACAAAAAATTGCGGAAATTGAGGGAGCGATGCTGGCGCCGGATTTTTGGGCGGACAAAGATTTGGCCCAAGCCAAGATCAAAGAATTAAGTCAATTAAAGGAGGAATTGGCGGGACAAAACAAATATGATGCTGGCGACGCGATTATTACGATTTTTGCTGGCGCGGGTGGTGATGACGCCGAAGATTGGGCGCGGATGCTCTTCGATATGTATTTCAAATGGGCGGATAATAACAAATTCGATTTGCAAATTATTCATCAGAATACTAATGACCATAATGGTTATCGCAATCTCACTTTCGAAATATTAGACAACCCTTCGACTCGCAAAGCTCGCTCAGGGCAAGGTCCATACGGGACCTTGAAACATGAATCTGGGGTTCATCGTTTAGTGCGGATTTCGCCATTTAATGCCAAGAATTTGCGACATACCTCGTTTGCTTTAGTCGAGGTGATCCCGCGTTTTGCTAAGACTGGCGAAATCAAAATTCCCGAAGATGATTTGCGGGTGGAGTTTGCTCGCTCTTCGGGTCCTGGCGGGCAAAATGTTAACAAACGCGAAACAGCGGTGCGTTTGGTTCATCTGCCAACCAATTTGGCGGTGCATGTCGATTCAGAACGGTCGCAATTGGCAAATCGTGACAAGGCTCTCGCGATTCTGGCGGCTAAGCTTTATAAGCGAGCTGAAGAAGAGCGTTTGAAGAAAGAACAGGGGATGTACGTGAGCAAGACAACCGAAATTGAGTGGGGTAACCAGATTCGCTCCTATGTTCTCCACCCTTATAAATTAGTTAAAGATCATCGCACCGAGGCAGAAACCAGTGATGTGGAGGCGGTTTTGGGCGGGGATCTAAGCTTATTTTTAACTGCTGAGAAAGATTTGGCCTCTTAATTTTTTCTTGTCCCTAGCTCCTAAATACTATATACTGTATACTAAATACTAATCTATGATTTATTTTGATCGAGTTAGCAAGATTTATTCCAATTCTATTGCCTTGCAAGAAGTTAGTTTTACCGTCAAGTCGGGCGAATTCATTTCGATTGTCGGTCATTCTGGTGCCGGCAAGACGACTTTGCTCAAAATGATTTTGGCTGAGGAGGCGCCAACCTCGGGTAATGTTTTCTTTGATTCGATTGATATCCACAAAGTGAGTCGAAATCAAATTCCTAAATTGCGTCGGCGGATCGGGAGCGTATTCCAAGATTTTCGGCTCTTACCGAACAAGACCGCTTACGAGAATATCGCTTTTACGATGGAGGCCTCTGGTCGCTCTGATGAAGAAATCAGATCCGATGTGCCTCATGTGCTTGACCTTGTCGGTCTAGGTGACAAGTTGGGGAGTTTTCCGTTTGAGTTATCGGGTGGTGAGCGACAACGTCTCGCGATTGCACGATCCATTATTAATCAACCAGATTTGTTGATTGTCGACGAACCAACCGGCAATCTTGATCCGATTACCTCAGCCGAAATCATTGAGATTTTTAAGAAAATTAACGAAATTGGCACGACGATTATCCTCACGACTCATAACAAAAAAATCGTCGACTCGCTGGGTCATCGAGTTTTGACCCTTGAGCATGGTCAGCTGATTAGAGATGACAAAGAGGGTAAGTATGCTCTATAATTAAGTAAATATGTTACGAACTAATTTAAAACGAGTTTTGAAATTGGGGCTGATCGGTTTTGGTCGGAACGGTTTGGTTTCGGTGGCTTCAGTGATGGCGATGACGATTACGCTCTTTGTGATCGGCACAGTTTATTTGGGAGGTAATTTTTTGAATTCGGCCCTGACTGAGGTTAAGAACAAAATGGACATTAGCGTTTCTTTCAAAACGGATGCGCCGGAGGCTGATATCTTAGTGCTAAAAAAGGACTTAACCTTTTTGCCTGAAGTTAAACAAGTTACCTATTCATCGCGCGAAGATGAACTCCTTGCTTTCCGAGATCGTTACAAAGACAACGAAACGATTATCCAGTCGCTGGGTGAAGTGGATAATCCCTTCGGCGCGCGGATCAATATCCAAGCGGTGGAGCCGGTTTATTTTGATAAGATCACTCGTTTTATTAATGGTCGCAATAGTCCCACCAATGGGGGCGCTAATTTGATTGATCAGATTAGTTATAAAAAAGATGTGGTTAGTAAATTGTCGAACCTGATTGATACCAGCGAAAAATTGGGCTGGGCGATTGCCTTGGTGTTGGCCCTCCTCTCGATTTTTGCCGTGTTTAATACTATTTCTCTCGCTATCTATACTTCTCGCGAAGAAATTTCAGTTATGCGATTAGTGGGGGCGAGCAATTCGTATGTTAAGGGTCCCTTTGTGGTGGAGGGGATGATTGCCGGCGTGGTGGCCTCGTTCTTGTCTTTGGCCCTACTTTATCCGGCTGTGCTTTGGGTACGAAGCGTGACGGCGAATATCTACGGGGGAGTTAATTTGGTTTCCTTCTACTTCGGTAATTTTGGTAAAATTTTTATTATTCTTTTTGTGTCGGGAGTGGTTCTCGGCTTTCTCGCTAGTTATTGGGCGACTCGTCGTTACGCCAAAATTTAAATAAAAACTATGATTAACCCCAACGCCTCCTCCCCACCATAAAAAAGGGGCCGGAGGCTCGTTGGTTTTTTGCGGTTAATAATATAATTTTAAAAAATAATCAAGATGAAAAAGCCGAAGTATATTTTTGTTTTAGGTGGGGTGATGTCGGGGGTTGGCAAAGGGGTGACCGCCTCATCAATTGGAAAAATTTTGCAAGCGCGCGGGTATCGAATCAACCCAATCAAAATTGATCCTTACCTTAATGTGGATGCGGGCACGATGAATCCGATTGAACACGGCGAAGTTTTTGTGCTTGATTCGGGCCTAGAGTGTGACCAAGATATGGGTAATTATGAGCGCTTCTTGGATGTGAGTGTGCCTCACGAAAATTATTTGACCAGCGGGACCGTTTACAAATATGTGATTGAGAAAGAGCGCGCTTTGGGTTATGGGGGCAAATGTGTGGACCCCGTGCCGTTTATTTGCGAAGAAATTTTTCGGCGAATTGATTTGTCGGTTAAAAAAACGAAGGCGGATATCACGGTGATTGAAATTGGGGGGACGGTGGGCGAGTATCAGAACGCGATGTTTGTTGAGGCGGCGCGCGTGCTCAAATTGCGTCACCCGGGCGATGTGCTTTTTGTGTTGGTTAGTTATTTGCCGGTGCCGAGCAAAATCGGTGAGATGAAGACGAAACCGACTCAAGCGGCGGTTCAGACCATGAATTCTTACGGCGTTCACCCCGACATCATCATTGCCCGTGCCGATCGTCCGCTTGATGATAAGCGAAAAGAGAAAATTGCTTTTTCGAGCAATATTTCGCCGGCCAATATTATTTCAGCGCCAGATATCGAGAGTATCTATGATATCCCGCTCAATTTTGAAAAAGATAAATTAAGTTCTACCTTATTGAAATTGCTCAAATTACCCGAGCGTCAATCAAACTTAGTCGAATGGCAAAAAATGGTCAATCGAGCCAAAGCGGCCAAGACTGAAGTGCGCATCGCGATTGTGGGTAAATACTTCAAAACCGGTGATTTTGTTCTCTCGGACGTTTATTTGTCGGTGATCGAGTCACTCAAACACGCCAGCAATTTCTTGGGGAAGAAGGTGAAGATTGATTGGTTGGATTCAAATGATTATGGTTCGACCAGCTCACCACAAGTCCTGGCTAGGAATCTTAAAAACTTAAAACAATATCAAGGGATTTTAGTTCCGGGTGGCTTTGGTGAGCGGGGCGTGGAAGGTAAAATTAAAGTCATCCAATATGCGCGAGAAAATAAAATCCCGTATCTGGGCTTATGCTACGGAATGCAATTAGCTGTTATTGAATTTGCCCGTCATGTTTTGAAGCTTAAAGACGCGCATACCACCGAGATTAATTCTAAGACCAAAAATCCGGTGATTGTGATTATGGACGAACAGCGTCAATTGATGGCGGACAAAAATTATGGCGGGACGATGCGTTTGGGCGCTTATCCTTGCCAGCTCAAATCTGGCACGATTGCTGAAGGAGCTTATCGGGCTGGTCAGCGACTCTTGTCTGGGGGTCAAATCGAAGAGCGTCACCGTCACCGGTTCGAAGTTAATCCGGCTTATGTTGAGCGTTTAACCAGGGCTGGGCTCATTTTTTCTGGTACTTCGCCCGATGGTGTTTTGATGGAGATTGCGGAGTTGCCTCACACTAAGCACCCCTTCTTCCTTGGTTCGCAATTTCATCCCGAGTTCAAATCGTCACCCCTTCGTCCCCACCCCCTCTTTGTTGAATTTATCCGTTCGGCGAGCCAGGTCAAATAATTTTTAGAGGTTGTAGATTTTCTGATATTTAGCTTTCAGATAATCGATAAAATATCGGCTGGTCAGTTCCTCACCCGTCACTTTTTTAATCAATTCGCCGGCGCGATAAGTTTTGCCGTGGCGGTGGATATTTTGCTTCAACCAATGATTGATTTTTGAGAAATCGCCCGTGGCAATTTGCTGGTCGAGCTCGGGCAGATCTTTTCTTAATTGTTGATAGAATTGAGCGGCGTAGAGATTGCCCAAACTGTAAGTGGCAAAATAACCAATATCGCCACCGGCCCAGTGAATATCTTGCAAGACACCCAATTGATCGTTTGGCACTTCGAGCCCTAAGTATTCCTTCATTTTGGTGTTCCAGGCTTGAGGCAATTCCCCGGCTTCTAATTGCCCTTCAATTAAGGCGCGCTCCAGTTCGAAACGCAGAATAATGTGAAGATTATAAGTGACTTCGTCGGCCTCGGTGCGAACCAGCGACGGCTCAACCTTGTTGATGATTTGGTAAAGCTTGGCCAACTTTAGTCGCTTGAACGGTTTGGGGAATGCGACTTGGAGTTTGGGATAGAAGTATTGCCAGAAGGGGAGACTTTGCCCGATATTATTTTCCCACAATCTTGATTGCGATTCGTGGATGCCCATCGAGACGGTCTCGGCCAAGGGCGTTCCAAAATCTTCGGCGGGCAAATTCTGTTCGTAGAGCGCATGGCCGGTCTCGTGGATGGTCGAGCCGATTGAATATAAAACATCGTCCTCGCGGTAACGAGTGGTCATCCGCACATCGGTGGGGTGAAAATTGGTGGAGAAAGGGTGAACGCTTTTATCAAGTCGTCCAGCCTCAATATCGAAGCCCATCTGGCCGGCGATCAATTTGTTGAGAGTCACTTGTTGGCTAATGGGAAAACGGCCCAAGATTTTCTTAGTCTCAATTTTGGTTTTGGAGGCTTTGGTTTGGCGCAAGAAGGGGAGGAGAAAATCTTTCAGCTCGCCTAAGACGCGCGCTGTCTCGGCGGTGGTCATCCCTGGTTCATAGGCGTCAATCAGGGCGTCGTAAGGTGAGTTTTGGTAACCAAGATACTCGGCTTCTTGTTGTTTGAGTTTGATGATTTTTTCGAGCCACGGGAGCCAGAGAGCAAAATCATTTTTGGCTCGCGCTTCGGCCCAAACGATTTGTGATTTGGAGCTAGCCTCGGCCAATTTTTTGACAAAGGTTTCGGGCAATTTCTTCTCCTTTTCATAACTGCGCCAAGTTTCGCGCACAATCACGGCTTCGCGTTTCGTTAGAGCTTGGTTAATATCGGCGGGCGGATTGTCTAGTAATTTTTTTAAACCAGTCAATAAACCATCTTCATCAATGGCGACAAACTTATTGTGAACGACGGCCGAGAGATAGGCGATGGCGGCCGCTCGGGCATTGGCGCCCTTGGCTGGCATATTGACCTCTTGATCCCAGTCCAGCAAAGCCACGGTCGCCCCTAAGTGCGATGCCTCCCGCAAGCGTTCTCTTAAAATGTCGATCGGTTTTGGGTCCATAAATTAGGTTGAAAATAGGGATTTTTAGTGTTATAATTCCATTATCTTCGTTAGTATAATACAAAATTGCCGGGTCGTCTAATGGTAGGACTTTGCTCTCTGGAGGCAAATATCTTGGTCCGAATCCAAGCCCGGCAGCCAAGTCGAGCGTAGCTCGAGACGCGTTAATGCAACGCTTTTCCAATATTGCATAGGCCGTCGTTGAAACCTTTAGTTATTTTGAGTTGGGCTAGAAAACAGAGGACTTTTTTGTTATATTTAAAAGTACATGGAAAATTTGTACAAGAAAATAGCAGCCAAGATCGGAACTCCGGTTTTCGTCTACGAAGAGGCTGTTCTGCTTGGTAATGTAGAGCGCATAAGAAAATCAGCATCAGATAATAATCTTCAGAATCGTATAAAAGTTTTTCCTTCCTATTTTTGTAACTCTAATCCGAATTTGTTTAAGGTCCTCCTTCCCAAGATTGATGGGATTTTAATTCAAACAACTGAAGAATATTTCCAGCTCAAGGAGTTCGGCATTGATAAAAATTTAATGCTCTCACCATCACCTCTTTCAAACGACGAGATAGACTTTTGGGTTTCCAAGGAAGTTAAGATAAATCTAAGTTCTTTTGAAGAAGTTGACTATTTTTCGAGCAAATACCCAAACCTCCCTATAAATTTTCGATTGGATTTAACTTCTTCATCTGACCAGAGAACGGCTATAAAAAAATACCAGCTTGGCGAGGTCGCCAGATTGCTAAGGGAAAGAAACATCTTTATAAACTCTCTCCATACTTATCCAGGCACAAATAGCACATTAAGAGAGCTTATGAGTTACCAGAAGAAAGCAATTAAAGTCTATAAAAAATACTTTCCCACAGCAAAGGAGATCAATCTTGGCGGTGGTTTTAGTTTTGATTACACCGGAACAGATAGAGCGAAGAAACATTTTCAATGGGACAAATACTTTTCTAATCTTTCTTATTTATTGGGCAAATATGGGGTTAGCTCAGAACTTAAATTAATCTTTGAGCCAGGTCGAGACATTTTTGCAGACGCCGGCAAGTTTATTATATCAGCCAAGAGAATTGTTAATCAGGGAAGATTGGTTAATGTAAGCACTGATGGATCTTATGTTTATATGCCTTCCGCAAAGCTAAAGAAAAGGACTCACCAAGTAAGTTTTTATGATAACCAATTTACAGAACTAGTAGAAAAGAAAAATAGGTCAGTGATAAGCGGTTCAACCACTCTATCAAGTGATTATGTTGTCCCGGGGATTATAATGGCTCCAGATTTGAAAGCCGGAGACTTCATAGTTATCCATGACATAGGTGCTTATGGCGCCACCGAGCATCTTGAATTTCTCAACAAGAAACCTTGTCCAGAAGTTTTAATTAGGACGAGTAGAGAAATCGAACTCATAACTAATCGGGGGGATGATACTGATCGCATTAGGCTCATGCTTAAGACGCCAAGGTTTATTATTTAGCCCAATGACGGCACTCTTTCTTCTTATAAATTGAAACCTCGATCATTATTCGTCTTTTTTCAATTAATCACGCTTTTCTAATAAGGAAATATTTTAAGTTTATTCCTTACTAAAATATGGACAATAAAAAAGAATTCCCCGGCGTACTTAAGGATATTTCACCAAGACTCTTAATTGATGAAAAAAATAAGAAAGAGATCCAAAGTTTTTTCCTTATTCTTGGTCTCATTTTTAATGATTTAAAGGGCCTGGTATTTTTTCAAAAACTTATTGAGGATAATTATAGAAAACCAAGAGAGGATGAAGTTTCTGTCCACACTGGAGAATATAATGGGCTAATCGCTCAAGCTGACAAATTACTAATAGCAACAGTCGGAGAATTCTTTAAATTTATCGAGAAAAATAAATCAGTGATAAATAGTTTACCTTTTTTGTTGCTTATAAAAAACCTAGATTCAAATATTAGAAATAAATGGAATGACCTTATCATTTTGGATCAAGGTTCAACTATTTTGTCTAAAATCGCAAGGGTTAGATCAAATGTAGCCTTCCATTACGATAACTCTATGGAAGAATTAAGAAGAGGGTTCATCGATAGTTTCTTTTCAAAAAAGAAGGATTTGGCCCAACATGTTCGTGCTTATTATGCTTTTGGTGATGATATGGAGCATACTCGTCTTTACTATTCAGACGCGGCGGCACAAGATTATGTCAATTCTCTTATTGGGGTTGAAGATAGGGTAAAGATAACAGAATCCATAGAAGATATGAATAAAACGATCCAGAGCTTACTAAAGGCGTATATGGAAAGCCTTAAGCATTAATTTTTGTTAAAAAGTGTCACTTTTGTCACTTTTTGCTAGAATAGGAACGTGAAAAACAAAAATGAGAAGGCAGTTAAAATATATGATCAGATAGCTGAAGATTACGCTAAAACCTATGATCCAATCGATAATGAGGGTGATTTAATTTTCCCTAGCACCTTTCTCTCGTATCTAAAGCCCGGGTCATTTATCGTCGATCTTGGTTGCGGTACTGGTTTTTCTGCTGGCTATTTTATGAGTAAAGGAATGAAAGTCGAGGGAGCTGATTTATCTTCAGGCATGATTAATATTGCTAAAAGAAATTATCCTGATATAAAATTTTCCATTGCCGACATGAGAAAATTTAAACCAGAAATAAAAACCGATGCTGTCTGGGCTGGATACTCCGTGTTTCATTTTGAACAATCGGATTTTGAAAAGACGCTAAAAACGGTTAAAACTTACCTCAAGCCACAAGGAATTTTGGGCATTGTGGTTCAAGAGGGAGAGGGAGAAATAGAGATACCAGAACCGTTTTTGCCAAACGAGAAGATATACTTACATCTTTATACAGAACAGGAGCTTAGAATGTTTTTAGATAGATTTGGTTTTGAAGTTATTGAAACTAAAAGAAAGTTACCCAAGAATCCGAAGGAGTTTACTTACAACAAACTATTACTTATCGCTCGAAATGTTTAAAATTTTTAATTCCTAATTAATGTCACTTTTTGCTAGAATGGGGGGGTGCTCGAGATGCGTCGAATATGATTAGAAATTTCGTTAAAAATAACCTTACAGGGCTTAGACGTAAAAGGTTCTAGCTCAAGTCGGCCAGCTGATGCAAATTAAAGAAACCCTAAGAGTGACGAAAGAAAGTATTTTAAATAAAGAGCATAATCTCTGGATTGGAGTTAGTTTTGGCAATAAATGGTTTACGAAAGAAAATGTCGAAGAGTTGATAAAATTTGGGCTGGAGCATACTAAGGAATCGTTGTTGGTCTTAGTTCCGGGTCGTCTTCATGCTACAAATTTGAGATATTTTAGTAAGCTGAGTGAAGAAAATTCTCTCAAAAAAGCCCTGGCTTTAGAAGAAGAAAAAATTCAAGAGATTTGAGGGGATTCAGGCTGGGTTAGGTGAAGAAGACCGGGGGAAAATTGTCGTGGCTAATTATGATGATATTCTCACTTCTCATTTTTTAAAACAGCGAGAGATTTTGGTGCAGGAATTTAGTAAACGAGGAGAATTTTATGACTTAGTGGTCGAAATTTCCCAAGAGATGTTTAAACTTCGGGGGAGAACAATATCGAGAGAGCGTTTAGAAGCTGGTTCTCTTTATATCTTGCAAGAGCTCCCCTTGTTTTTAGATGGTGTCTATAAAATTGGGTCAGAAGTTGCTCACACAGTGATCCTTTATCCCGGTTTAGGTAAGCTGGACGAATTGATAATGAAAATACTTCATGACGACGGTTTTGAGTCACTAAGGGAGAAACTAAACATTAGAGGAATGACAGGGGTTGCCAACGTTCAATAATATGGATTTTTTAATTAGAAAAATGGAGGTTGGAGATGTCGATGCGGTTTATGATTTGGGGATTAGTCAGCGAGAATTTGCGAGTGCCAGTGGTGAATTTTGGAGTAAGGAACAATTGACAGCCTGGTGTCAGAGTCCTAAAGATGTTTTGTTGGTGGCGGAAAAAGGCAGAGGAATAATTGGTTTCTCGCTTTACGCGGCTCATTTGCCAACGAGCAAGGTGACTTGGGAAAATTTGTTTGTGATACCTTCCACTCGTGGCTTAGGGGTAGCCGGAGCCTTGGTTGAGGAGGGTTTAAAACAAATTAAAGAAAAGGGTTATTTTTATGTTATGCTATGCGTTAATGCTGACGATCAAGAAACCTTCGCTTCTTTTGTCGAAAAATATGGGTTTAAAAGAGGCGATAAGGTTTTGTGGATGGATCAAATAATAAAATAATTTAAACATGCAAAAAATTGAGAAAAAATATCGGCCGGGGTATTTTGAGGAGATTTTGAAGGGGGAGAAAACCTTTGAGCTTCGGCTTAATGATTTTGAAATTAACGAGGGTGATATTTTGTGGCTTCGAGAATGGGACCCAAAAACTAAAGATTATACTGGGCGAGAATTGGAGAAAAAAGTGGGTTATGTTGGTCGCTGGAAAATTGAAGAGCTGACTAAGTTTTGGTCTAAGGAAGAAATCGACGAGAATGGGTTGCAAGTTATTTCTTTAAAAGATAATTAATCGTTAATAATTTTAACTATGGAAAAAATAAAAAAAGTTCATCTTTACGCCTTTGATTTTGATGGAGTGATTGCTCAATACGATGGTTTTAAGGGAACGGATCATTTTGGCCCGCCGATTGAGTCAGTTGTTAAAGCAATTAGGATTTTGAAGGAGCAAGGTCACAAGATTATTATTTATTCGACTCGAGGTGAAGAAATGCTCAAAAAATATTGTTCAGACAACGATATTCCAGTTGACTACATTAATAAAAATCCCGAGAAGGAGGGGGAGAATCCAGGTAAACCAATCGCTTATGTTTACGTTGACGATCGAGCTGTTTGCTATCGGGGCCAAACAGCGGAGGAATTGGTTGAAGAGATATTAAAATTTAAGGTCCATTGGCAAGAATAGATTACAGGCAAAAACAAAAAATCATAATTGTTGGGAAAAATAGTAAACCCCCGCTCTGACTAGGGCGGGGGTTGGGGGAGGATTTTTGCCGAACTCCGTGGGCGGAGAACGGCGTTGGCGATCTTCAGGAGCTCGATTGCCAGACCGTTTCTGATGGTGGCATAGCGCCAGGCTACGCCAAGGGAGAAATGGCCGGGCCTTAGTCCTTGCCAGAGGGCGAGCCAGACAATGCGGGGGAGATGGTACCACGTAGAGATGAATATAACTTTCTCTCCACGGGGGACTAAAGACAAGAAGACATCCAGTTCGCCGGCGGTGTTTCCACCTCGCCGGTTGACTACGATGCCTCTCTCTTTGACCTCTTGGCCGACCAAAAACCCTCGCATTGCTTCGGCCATCGGGATCTCGCCCGCACTGGCCGACACCGTCAGGTAAACCTTGTCGACTTTTCCCGACAAGTACAGCCTAACGGCCACTCGGCAACGATCCTTGGTCTGCGGGACCAAAGACCCGTCACGGTTTTGGCCGTAACCAAAAACGAGGGCAACAGACATTGTACCATCTCCTTTCCTGTCTCTTTTGGCCTCATCTTACAAAGTTCACAAAACTTGTTCAAACCTACCTCCATTATAACGCACTATGGGTTTTTTGTCAATGCCAAAACATTTTTTTCTTTTTTGTGATAGAATAAGGCCAACAAGCACAAGGAATATGCAACATATTTCAATTATCGAACCAATAACACCAGGGGCGATGGCCGTTATTAGCGGGAGGAGAGAAATTCCCAAAGGTTGGGCGGGGGCGGGTGGCCCACCCCAAGAAGATTATTTGCTAGTCTCGGAAAACCAACCCATTTTTGTGGTGGCCGATGGGGTGACTTTAAATTTTGAAAAAATTATTGAAGCGGGAGCTAATTACCCTAATCCTTCGCCCGCTGGCCAGGTGGCACAAACTTTTTGCGAAGCCGTGATGCGAAGCGCCAAGGCGAAATACGATTCTTTCGATCAAAATAATATTATCGAAGTTTTTCGCGAAGCGAGTCGCGAAGTTGGTCGTTTTAATCAAAAAATTGGACCAAGCGCGATTGTGGGCAATCCGACCGGCTTTTTTTCGGCCACCGGTGCCTTTGTTGTTATCAAGGAAAACAAAGCCTATTGGGCTTCAATTTGTGACGCCTATGTTGCTCATTTTGACCAAGCGATGAATCAGAAGTTCATGTCTTCGGGGAATTGCCGACCGTATGCGGTGATTAATGGGGAAGAAAGAATGGCTGAACAAATTGAAAGTGGAGTTTTTGATTTGGCCCTGGGCGACAGGCTTTTTATTATGTCTGATGGTTTTGAACATTATTTTTCCCAGCCGGATTTCTTGACAGTTTTCAAAAATTGGGATGACCAATTGAAAGAACGAGCCTTGGCGCTTTCGGCCCAATTAAACCAACAAGATCCTGACCGTTTCGGTCACGAACGGTCGTTGGTCGCGATAAAGTTTTAGGGGGATGTTTAAAGTGAATTGTATATTTCTTCGCGGAGGCGGTTGAACTCATGAGAGAATTTTATCTTTGGCAGTCTTGGGCGCCCGTCTTTTATTGTAAATTCTTTAATAAACTTACCGTCTTTTAAAATTAGTATTCTATCAGCCATAAAGATTGCTTCTTCAATATCGTGGGTTACAAAAATAATAGTTTTCTTTTCTCTCTCCCAAACAGAGAGTAACCATTTTTGCATCTTTCCCCTGGTATAAGTGTCAAGGGAACCATAGGGCTCGTCCATTAACAAAACTTTTGGATTGTGGGCTAATGACCGAGCTAGGGCCACTCTCTGGATTTGTCCACCTGATAATTCAGCGGGATAAGTATTTTTTTTGTTTTCAATTCCAGCGAGTTTTAAATGGGTACTGACAATTTGAGCTTCTTCGTCTTTGGCAAAAGAATTGAGACCGAAGGCAATATTTTCTGAAACTGTTAACCATGGGAATAGGGCATGTTGCTGAAAAATAAAACCAAGGGAGCTGGGCATTAAGATCTGACCAGAAAATGGTATTAACTTGGCTAAGGCTTGTAAAAAAGTGGTCTTGCCAGAACCGGACTTTCCCACAATAACAACAAATTCGCCTGCCTCGGCTTTGAAAGAGACCTTGTCGAGAACTGGTTGATCGCCGTAACCAACGGAGAGGTTTTGAATAAAAATAAGACTCATGATAGAGAAAAATTAAGCCAAGGGAAAATCTTATTTTTCAATGAGGCAAAAGCCCAGTCTGTCATAGCACCCAATCCTCCCAGAACAAACAAGGAGGCAATCATCTCGTCAATTCGATAAGAGAGATGAGAAATCGAGATTCGATAGCCCAACCCGTTTGAAGCGCCGGTTAATTCCGACACAAAGACCATGATGAAGGCGGAGGCGATGCCGATCCTAATCCCAGCGATAATATAGGGCAGGGTCGCTGGAAGGATAACTTTTTGAATTAATTTTATTTTTGATGAGGTTAGAATTTTGGCGCTCCATAAAAAAGCTTTGGGAATACGAGTCGCACCGATATGGGTGTTTAGCCAGACGGGAAAGAAAACGCCAAAAGCAATTGAAAAGATTTTTGCTCCATCACCAAGGCCGAACCAAATAATTATCAGGGGGATAATCGCGACCGGTGGAAAAGATCGTAAGACTTGAATTAGGGGGGAAAACAGGTGAGAGAATATTTTTATTCGACCAGTTAATAGCCCAACAACGATACCTAGCAATGAGCCACTTATCAGTCCCGCCATTACTCGCCCCAAACTACTGACGATATCCTCCAATAAAATTCCGCTGGTCGTCATTCCCCACAAAGCTTGGGCAATTGAAGATGGTGGGGGGAATAATGCCCAGTTAATTAAATTTGTTTGAGAAAGGAGTTCCCAGAAACTGAGAATGATAATAATTGGCAGTAAGGACAATGGCCATTTGTTTATCCCCCCCATCTTAATTCTCTAAAATGGTGTTGGCCGGCAAAATTTTTCTAAGTAAATCACCGGAAACAATTTCCCGAAAATCAGGGATAGTAGTACCTTCTTTTAATTTACCAGTTTCTTTTGCCCAAAGTGCTTCTCTCTCCATTGTTGAGATAAGCTCAGGATTTAGGCTAAGTTTCAACGTAAAAGTTGGCCAAATACTTTTTAGGGTTTCTTTATCCAGCTTGGTAAAATTAGACATGATATTTTGGGTCTCGGCCTGGTTGTTTTCGGTATAAGCTTCCGCTTGTTTTAGGGCACCTAAAAACTTCGTCACTGTTTTTTCGTTTTTGCGAATCCAATCGGTTTTGCCTACCAAGACAATCGTCTCGCTGTATAATTGATCGTCCTTGAAAACAAAAACCTTGTCCTCACCGGTTTTTTGAATCGAAAATTGAGCGAAGGGTTCAAAGATAGCAATTCCGTCAACATCGCCTCGGGCGAGGGCAATGGGCATATCTTCTGGTTTCATGCTCACGAGTTCATATTGGTCCGAAGATATCTTGTATTTCTTAAACAGCTCGTAGGTAAAAAATTCTGGTCCACCTCCAATCGAAGTAGCGATTTTTCTCTTTTTGGCGAAATATTTTGAGAGGTCAAGATTGTCGCCGTCTTTCCTTAAGACTAGCGGGAAGCCCCCGATCGTTTCGTTGATTTCGGCCAAGACTGACAGCTTTTCGCCATTTGAGGAGGCGAGGGTTATTGGTAATTCGGCGGGGGTAATTAAGTCTAATGATCCGCCAACTAACCCCTGCAGGGCGAATTTCCCAGCGGTAAATTCTTTGACCTCGATCGTCAGGCCCTCGGCTTCAAAAAAGTTTTTAACCAAGGCGACTTTAACTAAGGCCATGGTTGGTTGAGTGGGGAGGCCCAACCTAACCGTCTCGGTCTTTGTTGGTTGGGACCACGACCAGAGGAAGATCCCCACAATTATAATGAGACCAATTAGAGCGACTCGGGCACGATTAGAAAATTTCATTGAATTTTGCTAGCCTAATCATTATTAATGTTTTACTTCTCCGACAGAAGAAGTGTAAGTATATATAAGCAAAGATTGATAATAAATGAAATACTGTTGTAATCTTGCGACAACAATGCTAAGCTTAATCTATGCTTTTCGAAATCTTCGCGATTCTAGGTCTGAATGAGGATGAAGCCAAAACTTATATTACCCTGCTTGAGTCAGGGCCCCTTGGCGTAAGCAACTTAGCAAAGGTCAGTGGCAAACCACGACCTTCCCTTTACGGTTTCCTTAAACGCCTAGAAGAAAAGGGGATGGTTAGTCAGTCTACTATGCTTGGGGTGAGAACTTATTTGGCTGAATCGCCAGCGAAGGTTAATTTACTCTTTCGACAAAAAATCGAAGAATTAGAGGTTAAGCAAAGACTTTACAAAGATCTTCTCCCCGGCCTAGAGAAGGCTGTTCCTTCAAAATTTTTAACGCCGAAGTTCCAGTTGTACGAAAAACCCTTAAGTCTGCAAAACATTTTGAAAGATCTATTGCTCTATCGCGATACGACCTGCCAAACTTTCTGGCCCATCAAGGATATGGTTAAAACTTTGACATCAGATTTTTTTCGTTATTTTAATAAAGAGAGAATCAAAAATAACATTTATACTGAAGCGATTTGGCCATCGTCTCAGGTTATCGATTTTAAAAAACATCCTTATCTTGGCGCCGGCGAGAATTTCAAAAGAGAAATTCGCATTGCCCCCGAAGGGGTTAATTTCTCAATGGGTTATATTATCTATAAAAATAAAGTTGCTTTTCTCTCCTCACAAAAAGAAAATTTTGGTTTTGTGATTGAAAGTCGAGAATTGGCAGATATGATGCTGTCGCAATTCCACCTGATCTGGCAATTGTCGAAGAAAGTTTTATGCCAAAGTAGAGACATCGATTCTTTTCTTGAGATTAACGGGCTATAATAATGGTGATAAGTCCTTGCTATTTGACGAATAAAGGCATATAATTCGTAGTATATGAGTCCCGTTAGAAATACGGGTTTCAATAAAAGTCTAGGTTTATTATGAAGAGTATTAATTTCTAACGGGATGAGAAACTTTAATCAAGGAGGTAGTTCGACAGGCTCACCACGAGGCGGTAGTCGGTTCGGGGGTAGTAATCGTGGAGGCGGGTCGAGATTTGGTGGAGGTGGCAGTGGCCGACCGGGGAGTGATCGTGGTGGGCCAGTGACGATGCATCACGCGATTTGTAGCACTTGTGGTAAGGATTGTGAAGTGCCATTTCGGCCAACGGGCGATAAGCCAATTTATTGTAATGACTGCTTTAGCGCGAATCGTTCTCCAAGAAAAGATTTTGGACGGCCGGCTTTTTCGTCTCGGACTGGTGGTGACCGTTTCCCGAGAAAAGACTTTGGTGGTTCAGGAGACAATAATGAGGTCAAAAAGCAATTAGAATTTTTGGGTCTTAAAATCGATCGTTTAACGAAGGTGGTTGAGGGTTTGGTCAATGTTAAAACGGCACCGTCAAAAGAAAAATCAGCTCAAGTCAAAGAAGTCCTAGGTGATTTGGCAGTCAGCGAAGAAGTTAAAGTAAAAACTCCAGCAAAGAAAAAAGCGACTAAAAAAGTGGCCAAAAAGAAAGGAACTAAAAAAGTCTAACGGCACTAAGGTTTGCGGAATTAAGTTACCAAGTTAAGATGCAAAAAAAAACTCGCCGAATTAATAAAATCAGTGTTCTGGTGGGGGTGGTTTTTGTTGTGGTCTTAGCCATTAGTTTTGTCTACCTTGGTCAATTTTTTCCCATTGACTATCAGCGATTAAACGCGGTCATTTTAACTTATGATAAGCCGGTACTTGATGTGGTGGATTATGATCGACGAATGTTCCGGTTAGCCAATAATCCAGTTTTGTCAGTGAACAGCTCAACGACCTCGGCCGTTGAGCCGTTGTGGCCGGTCGAGGCGCCTTATCCGAAAGTGGGGGCGATTTTACCTTTCAAGCGGGTGATCGCTTATTACGGCAATCTTTATTCAAAAGGGATGGGGATTCTCGGTGAGTATCCAAGCGACGAAGTTCTACGTCGGCTGGATGTTGAGGTTACGAAATGGGAATTGGCTGACCCAGACACGCCAGTTCAACCCGCTCTCCATTATATTGCGGTCACGGCTCAAGAAAGCGCGGGTGAGGATGGCAAGTATCGTCTACGAATGCCTTTCTCTGAAATTGATAAGGTCTTGGCGATGGCCAAAAAAGCTAACGCTATTGTTTTTCTCGATCTTCAAGTTGGCCTAAGCAATTTGCCGTCAGAATTGTCTGTTTTTGAAAAATATCTCAAGCTACCCCAAGTTCATTTGGGCCTTGATCCGGAATTTTCGATGAAGACGGGCAAAAGACCGGGGACGGTGATTGGCACTTTTGATGCTTCTGACATAAATTACGCCGTCAATTATTTGACTAAATTAGTCAAAGAAAATAATCTCCCGCCCAAGATTCTGGTGGTTCATCGTTTTACCCAAGCGATGGTGACGAATGCCCAATTGGTTAAGCCGTTGCCCGAGGTCCAAGTGGTGATGGATATGGATGGTTGGGGCGCGCCAGCCAAGAAACTTGATACTTACCAAGGTTTTGTGGCCAGCGAGCCGGTGCAATTTACTGGTTTCAAATTATTTTATAAAAATGATCTCAAACAAGTGCCAAATCGCTTAATGACGCCAGCCGAATTGCTGGCGCTCCAACCGCGCCCGATTTATATTCAGTATCAATAAGGGTTTATTGACTCAGCTAGTTTATGGTAAAATATTTAGAATGGTGAAAATTGCGATTATTGGCGCCGGGGAATTAGGCCGAGCTTTGGGTCGGATTTTGATTAGCCCAGACCGCAAGCTTGTTTATTGGGATTGCGACGAAACCAAATTGATTGACCTTAATCCCAAAAATGTCTCTTTGCCCGAAGTTCTGTTAAGCGCCGAATTTGTTTTTCTCTGTGTGCCGTCTTGGCGGGTCAAAGAATTTTTGGCTTTTGCCGAACATTATTGGCCGAGTAAAACCACGTTGGTCTTATTATCTAAGGGGATTGACGAGCAGACAGGTAAATTGCCGATTGAATTGGCGCCCAAACTTTTACCAGCTGGCGTAAGCTGGGTGGTGGCCGGTGGGGCGATGATAGCTGAAGAAATTAGCACTGGCCGTTTTGGCGCCTGTCTTATCGCTTCGCGTTCGTCAGTTGTGGCGGAGAGCGTGATCGAACTTTTTAAGGGCACGAATGTCTTGGCCTTACCCTCGGTTGATATTAAGGGAGTGGCTTGGGCGGGGGTGTTGAAGAATATTTACGCGCTTGGTTTGGGTTTGGCCGAGGGCTTGGGCTGGACGCTTAATGAACGAGGTCTTTTGTTGGCCCAATCGCTCGAAGAGATTTTGCGTCTAATGAAAATTTTGGGTGCTCAAGAAGAAACTTTTTTGGCCCCGCCGGCCTTGGCTGATTTTGTGGCAACAAGTTTTGATCGAAATTCGTCTAACCATCAAGCCGGTTTTGAGCTCGGTCAAATCGGCGTGACCGACAAGAAGAGCGAAGGTCTGATGTCGCTTGCCTCACTGCTCGATCGCTTAGGTAAAAAAGCCGAGACTTTTCTCATCCTCCAAAACCTTGCTCAAATTATCATCGCTCACGCCGACCCGAAAAAGGTTTTTGGCCGATATTAAAAACACTCGGCGCATCTTCTTCTTGTGCTTGGGGGGTATTTTATGTATAACTAGATAGGATATTGGTACCCACAACATCCCGAGAGGGAAAGCTTGGAGACAAACAAGAAAGGGTTCAGAAATGGACATTGAAAGCGTTAATGGAGAAACGATTCAGAAGTTACTCGAAGGTTCGAGGAATATTGATCGGATGAGGGCAGAAGTGAATGCCGTTGTTCGGATGGTCCTCGGGCTTATTGACGAGTGGGACGATAAAAGAGATGGGGCAGTTGGCAGAAGCTCCGGTGTGGAGGGTGTCTGCTGGAGCTATTACCCAAAGGAAGGCACTTGGGTAGTGGATTGTAGTTGTTCTACAAACATGGGCAGGGGTTATATTGTGAACAAGAGACATCCCAACGATTACACTATTCCCATTGGCCTTGTTCAGAGAGTTCACTCATCTCTCCCCGTTTTTCTGAAGTTCATGCTTGGACAATTTCCGGATCTTCTCGAAAAGATCAAGCCTCTTCTCGAGGCCGCTGAAGTTCAGCTCTAACCGTTCGTTATGCCTCGCACAGAAGAAGCTTCACGCTTCGTTCGGTGCGAGGCTTTTTCTGTTGCTAAAAATTTAATCTGTGTGAACGACCATCCAAAATGTTAACAATCGTGACGGTCGTTCAGAGTGTTAACAAATTTCCCAATTGGGAAAAATGTTAACAAAAGCGCTTGATAAAAGATTATCTTAAGTTAAACTTTAATTATGATTAAAATTTGGAAGATAATAATTGATTTTACTAAAATCAAAAAAGGAGGTGTTCCCCTTGAACAAGTGTTGGCTCGGTTGTCTAAAACAAACTCTCCACCACTTCTTTAACAAGATTGCCGTTGGCGAAGCCCTTGGTCTCTTTGGTGATGGCGCCCATGAGTTGGCCGAATTTGGTTTTATCGGTAATACCTAGCTCGGCCTTTTTAGCCTCGGCGATTTTGAGGATTTCATCGCGTGACATTTGGGCGGGGAGAAAACTTTCGACAATGGCCAGCTCACGCTTCTCGGCCTCGGCTTTTTCGGGACGGTTACCGATGGTAAATTGCTCGATTGATTCTTTTCGTTGCTTGGCTAGGCGCTTAAGCACGGTCATGGCGCCATCGTCATCGATAAGCTCATCGGGTTTATGACCCTTGGCCATTGATTCGTTGGTCATGGCGGTCGAGATATTGCGTAGGGCGCTTAGCCGCTCGGTCTCTTGGGCGAGCATGGCTTTCTTAATTTCGTCTTTAATTTTTTGATGTAACATATGAAAGTATTCTAGCATAAAAAGCGAATCCCCGACAAATTTGGGAGCCGAACTCCCAAATTTGTCGGGGTTAGAACTTGAAGGCGACCCAGAGAGCTGGGCCAAGGATCGCCGAGGCAACCAAGAGGAATCCTACGACTTTTAGGATCCACTTGCGGTTGTGGCGGGCCCAAACTTTCGCATCTTGAGCGGCCCTTTTCATCAGGCGTCGGTAGTGTTTTGGCATAGCCTCTTCTCCTCATGATCAGGTTCTTCTCCCACCTTTAATCTTATGCCGAAAATCCAAAAAGTCAAAATTAAGCCCGACGACCCTTGGGCGTCCTTAAGGGTCGTCGGGGAGGAGGGGAACCGAAAAAGTCAAAAAAGTGCTATAATCTAGGAATGATTACTAAAGAATTTAAACAAGCTTACCAGCGTCTAAATCAGGCCCAAAAAGAGGCGGTGGATAACCCGACTGATGGGCCCATTATGGTTATTGCTGGACCGGGGACCGGTAAAACCCAGATCTTAACTTTGCGGATTGCCAAAATTTTGATTGATACTGATACCCCGGCCTCGGGGATTCTGGCTCTAACTTTCACCGAGGCGGGTCAAAAGGCAATGAAGCTGAAATTACGCCAATTGATTGGCTCAAGAGCTGATGAAGTGGGCATTTTTACTTACCACGGTTTTGCGGCTTCAGTGATTGCCGAATTTACAGACCATTTTCCTCAATTGGCGCGGGTGCGTCAAATGTCCGAGGTTGAAGCCGAAACTCTCGTTCGTGAAATTTTGCGCGACAAAAAGTTTTCTAAGTTACGCCCTCTAGGCGAGCCAGACTTGTATCTCAATAAAATTATCAAAACAATTAGCGATTGTCGTAAAGAAGCCTGGGATCCGGAATTTATCAGGCAGTATGCTCGGGACGAGATTGAACGAATTAAGGCCGATCCGGCTTCTAAATCTACTCGGGGCGCGACTAAAGGTTTACTCAAAGCGGAAGCGGAAAAACAAATTGAAAAAGTCAAACGAACCATTGTTTTTGCCGATGTTTATGACCAATATGAAATTAATAAAAAAGAACAAAAGAAAATTGATTTTGACGATTTGATTTTTGAGTTAATTAAAGCTTTTGAGGCCGACGATCTTTTGCTTCGGTTGCTTCAAGAAAAATATTTATATATTTTAGTTGATGAACATCAAGATACCAATAATTCACAGAATGTTTTAATAAAAAAGCTGGCGAGTTTTGAGGAAAATCCGAATTTATTTGTGGTGGGGGATGAGAAGCAAGCAATTTATCGTTTTCAAGGCGCTTCGGTTAAAAACTTTTTAGAATTTCAAGATATTTGGCCCAAGATGAAGGTGATAAAATTAACCGATAATTATCGGTCACCCCAGGATATTTTAAGCGCGACTTTCAAAATGATTGAGAATAATTATGGGGCTGACGAGCACCATGATCTAAGGATTCAACTAAAAGCTGTGAGTGAAGAAAAACCCGAACCAGTGGCGGTTGTCTCGGCTGGCAATAACGAGGCGGTGGAAGAATATTTGACAGAAAAAGTTAAAAAAATTGTTGAGTCAGACGAAGACAAAACGGTGGCGGTCATTGTTCGAACTAATCGTGAGGTTGAACGGATTCTTGAGGTTTTGGAAACGGCCGGCGTCTCGGCTTCGGCCGAGCGGGGGACAGACGTTTTCTCCCACCCCGTGGGCGTTATTTATTTTAAATTGTTAGAGTTCCTCTCGGATGAATCGAGATTAGAAGCTCTCGGTTACACTTTAGCTGGCGGTTTATGGGACCTTGGCTTAGATAAATCGGCTGAACTTCTTCGCCGGATTAGGGGTGGACAAAATCTAGAATTGGAGAAAAATCTTCCTAAATTAGTGGGGTTAAAAAAAATAATTTCTAAAACAGGCCCAATCGAATTTTTAATTGTTGCCGCCGAAGATTCTGGCTTAAAAAGGCTGGTGGCCGGTGAACCGTTATCCGCCGAGGTCTGGCAATCGATTATTAATCTGGCTCAAGATCTGGCCTTGTCTAAAAATATTGATGATCCTCGATTATTGATCACTGAACTTTTAAATTATCGACAAATGGCGGAGAAAAGAAATATAAAAATTTCCGCGGGCGTGACCGACGCTCAAGTTTCAATTATGACCGCCCACGGCTCTAAGGGATTAGAATATGATTATGTTTTTTTGCCTTACGCCACTGAAGAATCTTGGATGTCGAAAGGGCGAGGTCATTATTTTGTTTTGCCCGAGAAAAAAGATGAGGCGGATGAAATCCGAGATGCTCGGCGGTTGTTTTATGTGGCTTTAACGAGAGCAAAAAAACATGTTTCGATTCTGGTGAGTTTGGCGGACGCTTTAGATCGGCCTTTTTCCCCGCTACGCTTTATTGATGAGCTTGACGGTGAACATGTTTCGCGAGTGGAGATTCCGGCATCCAAAACCTCTCTTGTCTCGGCTCGGACTCGGTCGCCCAAAGAACGAGACGAGTTGGAAAGTCTTGAGTACGCTAAACATGTTTTGCTTGAGAAAGGATTGTCGGTTACCGCTCTTAATCATTTTGTAAAATGTCCGAATAAATTCTTTTATAAAAGTATTTTAAAATTGCCTGAGGCGCCAACTGCTTCGTCCGAAAAAGGGAATGCGATGCACGAAGCCCTTTCGGCCGTTTGGGCGTTACCTAAAAAAGATCAATCTTCAATCACGGAAACGATAACTAAGGTCACCGGAGATTATTTCCGGCACTCGCTTCTCCCGGTTTATGAGAAGGAGGTGATTATTGAGGAACTGGGTGTTAATGCACCCAAGGTCGCCGAGGCCCTGCTAGATCATTTTACTCAAAAAGGAACGATTTCTTCGGAAAAATGGGAAGAAAGTAATTTTACTGGTCAATTTGCTGGCCAAACGATTGAGTTGAGACTCCATGGCAAACTTGATGCGATCGTGGTGACCCCTAAGCAAGTCCTTGTTTATGATTATAAAACTAAAGAATCGATGAGCGAGCGAGAGATCAAGGGCGAAACAAAATCGAGTGACGGTAGTTATTTTCGTCAACTTATTTTCTACAAAATTTTGTTAAATGAAAATTATTTATATCAGGGCAAAAATATTTTGCCGGCCTTAGTTTTTGTTAAACCAGACAATAAGGGTCGTTGTCCCACCGTGTCTTTGTCAATTGAGAAAAAAGATCTGGAAAGAGTAAAAGCTGAAATCCAAGCCCTCATCAACAGTGTTTGGTCCGGTCAACTTTTGTTTACCGCTTGCGATGACCCCAAATGCGAATTTTGCGCTTTGCGGGGGATGATGAAATAAAAAAAACTTGACAAGAAATTTAGTGGTAGTATAATAGAAATAATATGCAAAATAAGTTTGTTCAGTTGCATCATCGTTCCGTAACCTCTCTTAGCGAGGAGGCGGTGTTTGGTGTAAATTAAACCAACTATCCCTAGTCTGGAACCAGACCTCTCCTCGTGAGAGGTTTTTGCGTTTTTTGACAGGGATTTTTGTGTACAAAGAGGAAAGGAGGGGGTCGCCATGCCCAGGAGAAGTTGGCATCGTTCTTTCGGCGGCCAAGGAGATCACTAATCTTGGTCCGCCCGCGGGGAGAAATTTTCTTCCCGCTCATTATCGCCACCATAGCTCAATTGGTCAGAGCGCTTGGTTGTGGGCCAAGTGGTTGAGGGTTCGAATCCCTTCGGTGGTGCCGGTATGAGTTACCGAAAACGACAAGTGAAAAGGTCGGACTGGAACCGATGGCTAAACAAGCCGAGACGGTGGTATTGGCAGTGGCGGAAAAAGTTGTTCCTAACAGAGAGGAGAAAAAGGATGAGGTTATTAAATGTAAAAAAATTGATGACAAATCTGCGGGGTCAGGTTTCTCGCGTCAGGCCGAACAATCAGAGGGTCAGTGAATGGGTAGATAATTATCTCAATGACTGTGCTTTACATGGTCGGGAGGTGATGATATTGACCCAGTGGTGTATCTCTAAAGACCTCGAGACGCGCTGGTGGGCGACGAGCGAGCGATTTTTTGAGCCAACCAAAAGAGAACGGCAGATCTTCGCCAAAGAGCTTCCTTCTGTCCTTGAGATGTTTGACCAAGTCGGGTTGCGGGTTAGCTGGTGGTTGACCTTCAATCGCTCCTATCTCGATTCTGGCCGAATCGGACCAGATATAGAGCGGGCCTATAAAGAGATGGTCAAATCTTTGGCCAAACCGATGGAGGGTGACGGACGAGTTATTCTCCTTGATTGGGAGGATGAGGTTTTGCGCAAAAGGCCCGAACCAACGGCTGAGGATCTCAGCCAACTGGTGCCAACCAAAGCTCTGGAGGCAGAGTTAGGGCGTCATGGAGATTGGGTCCGCAATGAAGCAAGGTTGACACAGACGGAAGGTGAGATTAGGCGAGACGCCTTATTTCAAATCGCTTGTGAGGCTGAGGAAGGGAAACTGCTTCTTGGCCCTGACTCTCCGCTTGGGCGGGACTTTATCATTATCCCGCTCGAGATGCCGGAGCGTTATGACTTCTTCACTCTCCTTGCCCCCAACTTCAAGGAGCGAATTGTGGCGGCGCTTCATCTTTACCCTTGGCGGACGGAGTAATTCAACCAGCGGCAGTTACAATAACTGCCGCTTTATTTTATAATGAGTTTTTATTTTGTATTTTTATGAGAATTTAAAACTTGTGACGACCCCAAATGCGAATTTTGCGCCCTGCGCGGGATGATGAAATAATAAACTGGTATTTTTTGATAAAAGAGTTACACTGGATATTGGAAAGAAAGGAGGTACTTATGTCTCAAGAAGGCAAAAACAACGAAGAATCGCTTCCTCGCCCCACAGTGGAGGAGGTGTTGAACGCGATCGATTGGACGGCTCCGTCAAGCGAGCCATCAGTTGATGTCAACCAACTCCTGCTCGAGTTCGTTTCGTTGCTTGAGGAAGGAGAGTCCTAAGCACTTGCGTGAGCCTTACCTAACCGGGGTAAGGCTCTCTTTTTATTTCGTATCTTTTAGCCCCCAAGCGAATTTAAGACCGAGGAGCATGACGAGGCCGAGACAAAGGAAGAGGTAGCGAAGATCGAGAAAAAAGAAAATAATCGTAGCGAAAACTGACCCGGCGAGATAGGAGAAGGGGACATTGATGCGCGAGAGAGAGATGATGCCGGTATCAATACCGTCAATTTTTTTGAATAAATAAGTTTCCTTCATAATTTCAATGGTTGAGGCGCCAGTGCGAGTCAGGAACAAAATAATTGCCCACAAAATCCAATTGGGTAAAGTGAGAAAAGAAGTGGCCATGGTCGAGAGGGCAATAATAATTATTCCGCCAATCAATAATTCTTTTTCGCCTAGCCATTGGTCGGCAATTTTACCTAACGGTAATTCGAACAAAACAAAGGGGATAAGCATAATGGTAAAAGCCAGGCCAATTTGGGCCCAAGACAAACCAATATGGTCGTGAAGATAAATGGGCATATAAATGACCGTCACGGCGTAGAAAAAATTAAGCAAAAAATCAATCAATAAAATTCCGCGAATATTGCGAGCTATCTGTGTTTTTTCGGCCCAAAGATATTTTATTTCAAGCCAGACATTATTGTCACTTTTTTTCGCCGAGCGATTTTCTTTGAGCCCAAAGACGGCGATTAAGAAGAAGGGGATGAGGGCAAGACCGGCGACGCCGTAAACCAAATTATAATTACCTTGGCTCACTAGGTAGGTGGCTAAGAGTGGGGAGATGAGCCAGGCCAAATTATAAAAAGTCATGTATAAACCACGAATAAAACCGGTCCCTTTGTTGTCGGAGATATTTTCTAAATAAACATCAAGGGTGTAGCGGGTTAAGTAGCCCAAAATGACATAAATACCGAAAGCTGTCAAACTGTGGATACTGTGGATAACTTTTTGAGTCGGGTAGGCGAGGGGAATGGTCGAGAGGATGCTTAAGCCGATAAAACCAACAAGCACATTTTTATTACCGAAGCGTTTGATGAGCCAGGGTGCCACGAGCATCAAGATAATGGTTATTAATGAGGTGGCCGAATAAAGCCAACCAATCCCCTTCTCACCCAAAAAACTTTTTAGAAATGAGGAGTTAATGTAGGCTGGAATCGACGAATACAGGGCCATAAAGACCGCGCCGATATAGGTATAGATTCGTAACTTTTTTGTGTTCATGACTTCCCTATTATAGCAGTAAATTTGGGCACAGTTAAACTTTGACTAGATCAATAAATATCGTGGTTGCCGATATCATAAAAAACTACGGTTGTCTTGTTGGCAAGTTCAAAAATTATTCGGTTTTTGTAATCAATCGATAACGCGTAAAAACCCTCAAAATCACCCCGCAACTTATGGGTTTTAAGTGATCCATCAAAAATGTCTTTTTTTATTGTCTTTTCCTTCTTTTCTACCTTATTCTTTACTTCAATTGACAGTTTTTTGTAAGCTCTCAAAAATCTTGAGGTGTAAAGTATCTCCATTTGATTAACTAGCGTAAATCTTTAAAAGAGGAGAATTTTTTAGCTTTGCCGGCCCTAAATTCTTTTTGCGACTCTCGTAAGCCACGGAGCAGGGAGTTTCTCTTCCAAGTTCTTACCAGGTCGCGAAAAAACTCGCTGATTGAAGCGTATTGACCTTCTTCGACATAAGCCTCGACTTCCTTTCTTAAACTTGCGGGCATTGAGATGTTGACGATATTTCTCATATGGTCAGTGTAACAAAATATGTTACAGGGGTCAAGTTTCTATACCTCAATCAGCACCGGTAAAATAATCGGGCGTTTGTGAGTTTTTTGAAAGAGATATTTGCCGAGTTCTTCGCGCACATTATTTTTAACATAATCCATATTGATTGGGTGCATTTTGGCGGTTGAGTCTTCGATGGTTTTTTTGGTCAGAATTCGGACATAACGCAACAAGTCCTGTGATTCTTTGAGATAAACAAAACCGCGCGAGATAATATCGGGCGATTTGCGGACTTTGCCGGTGTTCATATCGATAATGGCAATCAAAACAAACATCCCATCTTGAGCCAGCAATTGGCGGTCACGAATGACGACTTCTTGCACGTTGCCGGTGCCGAGGCCATCCACCATTACCAAGTGGGACGAGGCCTTGGCCTTGAGCATTGTAATTTTTTCACCCTGATCTTGAATCTCAATAACGGAACCGTTATCGGGCACGGCAATATTCTTAGCTGGCGTGCCGAGTCGTTCGGCCAAATCGGCGTGAACGCGCAACATATAATGGTGGCCGTGAGCGGGCATAAAGAATTTGGCTTTGAGTGTTTTCTGAATCCACTCGAGTTCACCTTGATAAGCGTGGCCCGATGAGTGCACGTCGGCGATGCCATAATGGACAATCCGCGCGCCTTGGCGTGATAAATTATCTTTTAATTTTTGAACCGCTTTTTCGTTGCCGGGGATGACCGAGGACGACAATAAAATCGTGTCCCCTTTCTTCAATTTGACAGTGCGGTGACCCTTTTGGGAGATGCGCATTAAAGCGGCGTATTCGTCGCCTTGAGCGCCGGTCGCCAAAATCACCAATTTGTTATCAGGATAATCGTCTAAGTTTTCGGAACTGATGAAAATTTGTTTCGGCACTTTGAGATAACCAAGTTCTTTAGCGATTTCGATATTGGTTTTCATTGAGCGACCCTCAACGGCCACTTTTTTGCCTAAGGCCTCGCAGGCCTCAATAATGGAGATAATTCGCTCGAAGAGGGAGGCGAAAGTGCCAATAATCACGCGACCGGGAACCTCGGCAATAATTTTTTTGAGGTTTTGCTGGACTTCTTCTTCAGAAAAGGAGAAGCCGGGTTTCTCGACATTGGTGGATTCGGCAATCAGGAGGAGATTTTTTTCTTCGCCTAATTTTTTATAAACCTGACTCTCAATCTCTTTAATCTGGCCGTTCTCATGCTCGAGCTTGATGTCGCCAGTGATGATAATATTGCCGTAAGGCGTTTCAATAATTACACCCATCGAATCGGGGATGGTGTGAGTCGTGTCAAAAAAGCGCACGGTCAATCTCCCCAATTTTACTTTGTCCTTTGAACTAACGACTTGGATATTTAAAGTGGGGACATTGGGGAATTCCTCTTGCCGTTTTTTAATCATCACGGCGGTTAGGAGCGAGGTATAGATAGGCGGATTACCGATTTTTTCCATTAAGTAGGGGATACCGCCGATATGGTCAAGGTGGCCGTGAGTAATAAGAACGGCGCGCACTTTAGATCGGCGTTCTTCGAGGTAGCTTGTGTCGGGGATGATATAATCAACACCCGGTACTTCTTCGCCAGGCAATAAAAAGCCGGCGTCCACGACCAAAATGTCGTTACCAAATTCGATGGCCGTCATATTTTTACCCACCTCTTCGACTCCACCAAGTGGGATAATTCGGATATTGCCCGCGCCAAGTTCGGGGATTTTCTCACATGGTTTTGCTTCGTTGTTTTCAGTCTCGTCACGATGGGCTGACGAAAAATGTTTGCGCGGTGGCCGTGATGGTCGGGCGCTGTTTTTAGTTGGGCGGATAACGGCTGGCTTATTGGTGGGCACAAACGGTTTGCGCTGGTTAATTGTCCCCACGTTTGGGGTAAATTTCTGTCGCGGTTGGCCGGTCGGAGCGGATTGATGGCCCACAAAAGTTTGCACGCGACCGTTTTCGTCAACTCGGATTCGTCTAATAGGCATAATAAATTTTAAAGATAAGTAAAGATTTTCCAGACTCGTTCGGTTTTGAAGTACCACTCGTGGATACGAGCAAACCGGTTAGCTGGGTTAGTAATGGTGGGGATTTTAATCCCCTTTAGATCGGTGGGAACGACATAGAGAAAATAGGGTGAATAAAGAAAGACGGCGGGATGGTCCTTGTCGATTTCGGTGGCGATATTTCGATATTTTTCGGCTAATTCGGGTGAGTCGATATTGGTGCCGTTGGTATCCGCGCGAATTTCTTCGAGCCATTTGTCGACCTTGGTGTTGGTGTACATCGCGACATTGAGACCGGGGTCCAATCGTTGAGAGGAATGCCAGAAGGGGTAAAGATCCGAATTTCGGCCAGTGACTTCGCCGAACAATAAAGTCTCATATTTGCGGGGCCGAATTAAGTTTTGATTGAGGTCGCTGGACTCGAAAAATTCTAAGTTCACCCGGGCGCCCAATTTGGTCCAATTACTGGCCACTAAGGTGGCGACCGCTTTAAGCTCGGGGATATTAGCTGTGGCGAGAGAAAAGGTTAGTGGAGTTTTCTTTTTTTCTAACACTCTGCTGGTGGTGGTGGCCCAACCCGCCTTAAATAATATTTCGCGAGCGGGGTCTAGGTCATAAGATAATTTGGCACCACTATTAAGATTTTCTGGCAAAACACCAGTTAAGACTTGGCCATAACCGTTCAAAACTTGGTTCACAATCGCTTGGCGGTCAACGGCTTCATTAAGGGCTTCGCGCACTTCGGGATTAAGTAGAACCGGATTGCGACTTTGATTTAAAAAGATGGCAAAAGTTCTGGGCAAATTTGATTTTAAAACGCGTTGACCCTCCGTCTCTAATTGTTTAGCCGAAGCCGAGCCAATGGTACTAGCACTCCCAATAACCCCTTGGTCGTAAGCTTCTAAGAGCATTTTTTCGTCGCCGTAGAAACGGATATTCAGGTTGCTGATTTTGGGCTCACCCAAAGCAAAATTTTTGAAGGGAACTAATTGATAACTAATCGGGATACCCGCCGAGTCCTCGGTAATATTTTTGACCTGATAAGGGCCCGAACCAACCGGATTAACATTTAGTTTGGCCAAGGCAAATTGCTCAGGCTTAACACCACTCCATAGATGTTTGGGCAAAATCCCCATCGTCGCGTTATCCAAAAAAGAAAAGAAGGGTTTTTTCAAAATAAATTGCACCGCCTCGTCATCTATTTTTTGAGCCAAAACGCCGTTCCAACTGGCCCGCCGGGCGCTCTTGATGATCGAGTCTTGGGTGAGGTTCACGGTGAAGATAATGTCATCGGCCGTGAGGGGCTCGCCATCTGACCAGCGCAAATTCGGCCTTAATTTGAAAGTGTAAATTAGACCATCGTCCGAGACCTCGTAACTTTTGGCCAAATCTGGTTCGAGCCCCCCGTTGGCGCGCAATCGCAATAGGCCTGAATAAGTGAGAGCGACCAAGTCGCGGTCGGCGTCGGTGGTGGCAAGAAGTGGATTGATAAAACGAGGCGAACCCAACACCCCTTCGGTTAATTGTCCGCCGGCGACGGGTTGGTCGACCATCATTTTTTGATTGAGGTATTCCAAAGTGATTAAACTGCTAACGGCAAAAATGATTAGCAAAATTATCACGACCAGTCTCATTTGACGGCCAAAAGTTTCGAAACTAAAAGCGAGCTCGGCTAAAAATTTGTTTTTCACGTTTTTAAATGGAGAGAGTTGTAAAAGTTAACAATTTAGATTTAGATAAAGAGGGCCAAAATGGCCGAGAGGACAAAGAGGATGGCCAAAATGATGGTGGCGATAAAAAGTTGTTTTTCCAAACCGCGTTTGGTGTGCCAAGTGGATGCGCCGGATTGACCCCCGCCAAAAGCCGAGCCAAGACTCCCCTCGCTTTGTTGCAACAAAATCGCGCCGACCAACAGGACGGACAAAACAATCTGCGCGTAAGGCAAAATCGAGCTCAAAGTTACCATTGCTAGTATTATAGCAAACTCTTCCCAAAAAGCAAATCTTCTCCTCCCCGCCAGACCTTAAATGAGCCCAAGGTCTGGCGGGTTGACCGAAAGGTCCCCGCAACACGGCGTGGGGCCTTTCTATTTTATCGAAGTCGAACTTCGATACCATACAAAACGGTGGATAAAGTAGTTAAAATAGCCTTCCGCCTTCGCTAAAGCTACGGACGGACAAGTATTTTTCGATATCCAATCTTGTAAGTTATTGCTAGCGCTTGATTTTTGGGTGGAAGACGCTACAATTAGGCATTATTAGTTCTAATTAAATTTTAGGTTTTATGCCAAAGAATAAAGAGAAAAAAGGGGTGATTATTCGACCGCTTGGTGATAAGGTGCTGGTTAAGACCGACAAAGGTTCGGATCAAACCAAAACCAAAAGCGGAATTATTATTCCCGATACTATTAATAAGGAGCGACCCGAGGAGGGCGTGGTGGTGGCCGTGGGCGAAGGGAAAAGATTGGATAACGACCAGCTTGTCCCCCTTCAAGTCAAAAAGGGTGACCAGATTATTTTTTCGAAATATGGTCCGGATGAAATTAAAATTAACGACGAAGAATATCTAATTGTTAGCGAGTCGAATATCTTGGCGATTATTGATTAACCAAAAACTAATATCATTATGGCAAAACAAATAATTTTTGGCGACGAAGCACGCAAGGCACTCAAACGCGGGATCGATCAGGTAGCCGGCGCGGTCAAAATTACTTTGGGTCCGAAGGGGCGCAATGTGGTTTACGATAAGGGCTATGGCGCGCCGACGATTACTAATGACGGGGTGTCGATTGCGAAAGAAATTACTTTGCCCGACAAGGTGGAGAATTTGGGCGCCGAAATGATTAAAGATGTGGCGAGTAAAACGAACGATATCGCTGGTGACGGCACGACCACGGCCGTGATTTTAGCCCAAGCGATTATCGAAGAGGGGTTGAAGAAGACTTCGCTCGGCGTCTCCCCGATGGGTTTACGGGCGGGGATCGAGACCGCTTGCGCTGAAGTGACGAAGACGCTCAAAGCGATGGCCAAGCCGATTAAAACTAAAGAAGAAATTATCCAAGTAGCCACCATCTCGGCCGAGGACGCGGAAATCGGTGCGATTATTGCTGACGCGATTGAGAAGGTGGGTAAAGATGGTGTTGTCACGGTGGAAGAGTCACAATCATTTACGGTCGAATCGGAATTCGTGGAAGGGATGCAATTTGATAAAGGTTATGTTTCGCCCTATCTCATTACCGATGCGGAACGGATGGAGGCTTCTTACGCCGACCCATTTATTTTATTAACGGATAAAAAAATCTCGTCGATCAAAGAAATTTTGCCATTACTGGAAAAACTAGCGGGCGCGGGCAAAAAAGATTTAGTGATTATTGCTGACGATATTGACGGCGAAGCGATGGCGACCTTGGTCGTTAATAAAATTCGTGGGACCTTTAATACTTTGGCCATTAAAGCGCCTGGTTATGGTGATCGCAAAATGGAAATGCTGGGTGATATTGCCACTTTAACCGGTGGCACGGTGATTACCGAAAATGTGGGTTTGAAATTAGAAAATGTTGAAATCGAAATGTTGGGCCGGGCTCGACGGGTGATTGCGACCAAAGAAGCGACAACCATTGTTGGTGGTAAGGGTCAGAAGACCGACTTAAATGATCGAATCGCTCAAATCAAAAAGCAAATTGAAAATACTGATTCGAGTTATGACAAAGATAAATTACGTGAACGCTTGGGCAAATTATCGGGTGGTGTAGCGGTGATTAAGGTCGGGGCGACGACCGAAGCCGAAATGAAATACAAAAAGTTGAAAATTGATGACGCGGTCGCCGCGACTAAGGCTGCGGTAGATGAAGGTATTGTGCCGGGTGGTGGCGTGGCGCTCATCAAAGCGGGCGAGACGGTAACGAAAAAAGGCCTCAAAAATACGAGTGCTGATTTAACGCAAGAATTCGATACGGGTGTTAAAATTCTGCTCAAGTCGCTCGAATCCCCGCTTCGCCAAATTGTCATTAACGCGGGCAAAGATGATGCCGCGGTCATTATTGATAAAGTCAAAAATAGCAAAACTTTCGAGGGTTACGATGCGCGAGCTGACCAAATGGTTGACGATATGATCAAAGCGGGCATTGTTGACCCCGTCAAAGTGACGCGCACTGGTCTCGAACGGGCCGCTGGCGCCGCCGCCATCTTGCTCACGACCGAAGTGGCGGTGACCGATGAACCCAAAAAAGACGAATCACCCATGATGCCCGGTGGGGCTGGGATGGGCGATATGGGCGGGGTGTATTAAAACAAGTATTTATCGATATCCAATCTCGTAAAGTTATAAAATCTCAACCACTTTGGCGGAGGAAGTATGGCCGGATTTGATGGTGAGGAGGGCTTTTGGTTTGTCGAAATAATCGGCTAAAACACGAACCACGCCCTTATTGGCTTGACCGTGTTGGGGTGGTTCTTTGACCCAAACAACGAAGTGGCTATCGTCGATTTTGTCGACTTTGTCACCTCCGGCCCCGGGGCGAGTTTTGACGAAGATGCGCATTCCCCCTATTTTAGTTTATTCGCGGTTTTTGTGCTACAATATGGGGTAGTATTTAGTATGTAGGGATAGAAAACAAAAATTATTAATTTAATTATTAAAAATTAACAAAAAATAATTATTATGTTGTGGATTATTTTAGTGATCGTTTTGGTTATCGTGGGCTGGCTCGTCTTGGGCTATAACGGTCTAGTTCGTTTGGTTAATCAAACGAAAGAGGCTTGGGCCGATATTGATGTCCAACTTAAGCGTCGTTACGACCTGATTCCTAATTTAGTCGAAGCGGTTAAGGGTTACGCGGCTCATGAGTCGGGTGTATTTGAGAAAGTGACTCAAGCTCGGGCCAACGCCTTAAACGCTCAAGGTCCCGCCGAAAAAGGTAAGGCCGAAGATGCTTTGTCTGGGGCTTTGAAAAGTGTGTTCGCGGTGGCTGAAGCTTATCCGCAATTGCGCGCGGTCGAGAGTTTTACCAGTTTACAAACCGAACTCTCCGATACCGAGAACAAAATTCAAGCAGCCCGTCGTTTCTATAACGGCAATGTTCGCGACTTGAATATCAAAATCGAAACTTTCCCGTCTAATATCATTGCTGGTATTTTTAAGTTCGCCAAGCAAGAATTCTTCCAGCTTGAAGAAGGCAGTGTTGCCAAAGAACCCGTGGCGGTGAAATTCTAAGTTTGCAACTTAACATCAGAATTATGAGTGTCGAAATAAAAGACCGCGAATTACATCGCATCGCCATTACCGCTATTATCTATAATGATCAAGGGCAGTATTTGGTGACCAAACGCAGTCCGACCAAAAAAGTTTGGCCCAATAAATGGACAGTACCCGGGGGCGGATTAGAGGTTGACGACTATATTAACGAGCCAGTCTCAACCAAGGATGGTCAGCAATGGTATTATGCGATTGAAAAAGCTTTACGTCGCGAAGTTAAAGAGGAAGTTAATTTGGAAATTGGTAAACCGAAATACTTGTTAGATTTGGCCTTTATAAATCCGCAAGGGATACCGTCTATTGTTTTGAGCTACTATGCTTCTTATGGATCTGGCGAAGTTAGGTTGGACGAAGATGCGACTGAATATAAATGGGTGACTCTTGCCGAAGCTAAAGAACTTGATCTGATCGAAGGTATTTGGGGAGAAATTGAATTGGTTGATAAAACTTTGCGCGAACAGGGAATACTTAAGTAAAAAATCCTTATTTTGCAACACCAATGGAGGTCTCGCCTCCATTGGTGTTGTTTGGTATAATTAGAATATGAGAAGAGTTAATTTTGCTAATGGAGAAATCTATCACCTTTACAACCGTGGTGTTGATAAGCGGAACATCTTTACTGATCAGGCTGATCTAAACAGATTTGTCGAGAGTGTTAATTTATTTAATGATGTGAGACCTGCCGGCAGTTTTTACGAACAGAGTTTATTAACAAAAAAAGGAAAAATTAAAAAATCAGAAAAAGAAAAATTAGTTAAAATAATTTGTTTTGCTTTTAATCCTAATCATTACCACTTGCTAGTAGAACAAATTGAAGAAAGAGGAATTGAAAAATTTATGCAAAAACTTGGCACTGGTTACACCATGTTTTTCAATAAGAAATATAAACGGAGCGGGTGCTTATTCCAGGGGTTATTTAAATCCAAACATGTTGACAGTAACGAGTATCTTCTTCGTCTAAGCGCTTATATCAATTTGAACGACAAAATTCATAAGATAAATGACAATCTTCCAACTCGGAGCTTAACTAGCTGGGGCCCTTTCGTTTCAGGAAAAGAAAAAAGTAATTATTGTCCAGTGAAAATTTCTCAAGAAGTAATCTTAGGTCAATTTAAAAACAAAAAAGAATACAAAGAATTTGCCCTAGAGGCGCTGGCGGATATTAAAGAAAACAAATTATTAAAAAAAGAAGCCGAAGAGGAATTAGGAGAAGATTTTTCGTGAAAATGGAAAAAAGTCGAAAAAATATTGTAAAATAAAGACTAATGGAGGTCTCGCCTCCATAATGCTATACTCGTATTAGAAAAAGTGATAAAATCTAACAATGGCGACACTTTATACGCAACAAGCGAGCAATACCCGAAAAACTTGGTTGTTGATGACCGTGTTTTCGGTGATGGTGATCGCGCTTGGTTGGTTGATTAGTTTTTATTATAACAATCAAGCGATACTTTATTTCGCCATCATCTTTAGTTTGATGATGAATTTTGCCAGTTATTGGTGGAGCGATAAAATTGTTTTGTCCTTGGTGGGAGCTCGGCCGGCTACGCATGACGATAATTTAGAGCTTTACCACTTGGTGGAGAATCTTGCGATTACGGCCGGGCTTCCAATACCCAAAATCTATATTATTAACGATTCAGCACCCAACGCCTTTGCCACCGGTCGAGACAAAAAGCATGCCGTCGTGGCGGTCACGACGGGTTTGCTGGCGATGCTAAATAAAAATGAATTAGAGGGCGTAATCGCGCATGAGCTTTCGCATATTGGCAATCGGGATATTCTCTTGCAATCAGCGGTGGTGGTGTTGGTGGGTTTGATTGCGATTTTGTCGGATATGTTTATTCGGTCTCGCTTTATTTTCGGTTCGCGCGATAATAATAAAGGGAGCGGTTTGTTGGCCATTGTGGGGATAATTTTCATTATTCTCTCGCCGATTATCGCGACCTTGATTCAATTAGCGATTTCGCGTCAACGGGAATTCTTGGCCGATTCGTCAGGGGCACTTCTCACTCGTTATCCTGAAGGCTTGGCCAGCGCGCTCGAAAAAATTGGCGCTTATGACCAACCAATGAAAAAGGCGAGCAACGCCATGGCCCACCTGTATATTTCGAATCCGTTTGGTTTGCAAAAAATGAAAGGGCTCGCTAAACTGTTCATGACTCATCCGCCGATTGCCGAACGAGTGGCGAAATTAAGACAATTTTCTTCTTAAATTATTATTTTCGATTATTAAATTTTCAAATAAAATTATGACCGAAGAAGCGCCGATTGTTAATCAAGAGGGCGACAACCTGAGCCTTGAAGAGAGGCTTAAGAATTTGCGTGGTTTTTTCTTTCAGAGATACCAGATTGAAAAGTCGGAAGAAAATTCTAAGACCGCTCATTTTGTCGATCCTGTGGCTCCTAAAATTTTTGATGAAACCGATTTGGGCGAGACAGAGCTTCGCTTATGGGAGGACTATCTTGATTGTCGCGACAATCATTGTCCCGAAGAAGAGTTTATTTCTCGAACAGGTAAATTTAAAGTTTATCAAACTCGTGAGGGCAACGAACGCAAAAGTTTAGCCCGTTCTGGTTTTGCTAGCTATTTGGCGAGCCATTGGATGGGAGTTCTTAACAAGAAGAGATAATTACTATATAGTGTGACTACTTATTTTTTCAGGAGAGGTCGCATAGTGGTCTAGTGCGCACGCTTGGAAAGCGTGTGAGGGGTCAAACCCTCCGAGGGTTCGAATCCCTCTCTCTCCGCATTGACAACTAAGTATCGGTGTGGCCTACTTATATGAGTAGAAGCTACGACCCACTTAGTTCGAATCGTTCGTTCCCCGCCATAACAATTTAGTATCGGTGTAACCCGAGTGCTAGTGAGAAAAGTGCGACCCGTAGGGCTCGGATAAATATATGAAAATATACATTACAGCGCCATTTAGAAACGGAGACAATAAAGCAGAAATTGAAGAACTATGTCTCGTTGTGAGAAAATCAGGGTTCGAAGATTTTTGTTTTATCCGCGATATTGAAAACTACCAGAAGGTTTTTAATGATCCTCACGAATTGATGCAGAGAGCTAAAGCGGAAATTGAAAAATGCGACGCCTTGTTGATTGACTATGATGGCCCCGGAAATGGACGAATTATTGAGCTTGGGATTGCCTATGCTTTGAATAAGCAAATCATATTGATAGCTAAGAAGGGAACAAAAATCAAAGACACAGTTGCGGGAGTTGCTGATAAAATTATTGAATACGAGAAATTGGAAGATATTATTGAATATCTATCTGCGTAAATATTTTAGCATGAAAAATAAGATATTTTTCAAATCTAAAGACGGTATCAAATTATGTGGTGTTTGGAATATTCCTGCCAGACAGACAAAGAAGGCCATTATTTTAGTACACGGCATTACTGTCAACAAAAACGAGGACGGCGTCTTCACCAGTCTCGCTAAAATACTTTGCGATCACGGCTATGCAGTCTTGCGTTTTGGTTTTCGTGGCCATGGTGAAAGTTCCGGTAAATCGATTGATATGACTATAAATGGAGAGATATTAGATCTAGATGCTTCGGTCAAAGAAGCAATTAAAAATGGATATTCTGAAATTGGCTTGGTCGGCGCCAGCTTTGGTGGCGGGGTGGCAACTTTATATACGGCCAAAAATCAGGAAAAAATTAAATGTCTTTGCCTATGGAATCCATGTCTAAATTATGATCATTGTTTCTTGAATCCAACTCTGCCTTGGCTGATAAACAAGAAGGACAAAATGAAAGCTGATTTGAGAAAACAAGGTTGGACGACGCTTGGTCGCCGAAAATTTGTACTTGGGAAGAAGCTATTTGGCGAAATGGCCAAACTACATCCGGATAAAGAAATCAGAAAAATAGAGATGCCTCTGGAGATTATTCATGGAGACAAAGATACCTATATACCCTATAATGATTCCAAAAAGTCATTAAAAAATATGAAGAATGGCCAACTGGTAACAATTAAAAATGGCGAGCATGGCTTTCATGAGCCCAAAGCTCATACTCAAAAAGCCAACGAGGAAACATTAAAATTTTTTAAGAAGTATTTATAAATTTCAATATGATAACTATAATTTTTGAAGCACACGGCACAACTTTCGATAACGAGGCACATTTATCATCTGGACATAATGACGTAGCTCTTTCTCCTCTTGGCGAACAGCAGTCAAAAGAAATGGGCGAAAGATATAAAGACGACCATTTTGATGTTGTTTTTGTGTCAGATCTGCAAAGAGCAATAAAAAGCGCCGAAATCGGTTTTGGCGATAAATGGCCGATTATTAAAGACGCTCGTTTGCGCGAATGTGATTACGGCGACTTAACCCAGCACTCGAGCGAAGAAGTAGAAGGCGAAAAACTGAAACGAATTCATGAGCCATTCCCTAACGGTGAAAGTTATGAGCAAACAACCGAGCGAATGCGGAGCTTCCTTGTTGATTTGACAAAAAATTACGATGGCAAAAGAGTAATGATTATCGGTCATCGATCAACGCAATATGGTTTGGAGAATCTAATTAATAGCGTTTCTCTTGAGCAATTGGTGGCAACTAAATTCAAATGGCAACCAGGCTGGGAATATAAGTTAGATAAAATCTAAACATGCCAACCCAAGTTGTTGTAATTCACGGTGGAGATCCGTTTGAAACATATCAAGATTATTTGACCTATTTGAAAAATTATCGGGTTGAAAGTATTGATTATTTCAAACGAAAAGACTGGAAAAGCTCGCTTCAAGAAAAACTTGGAGACAATTTTGATGTAATTGCTCCACAAATGCCAAACAAAAAGAATGCCAGATATTTAGAGTGGAAAATCTGGTTTGATAAGTTAATCCCTTTTTTGAACGATGGCGTGATTTTAATTGGTCATTCTTTGGGTGGAATCTTTTTGGCTAAATACTTAGCGGAAAATGTCTTTCCAAAGAAAATTAGTGGGGTATTTCTTGTCGCCGCTCCGTTTGATGATTCAGAATCAGATTATCCACTCGTCGATTTTGCTTTACCTGAAAGCTTGGAGAAATTTTCTAATCAAGTGCTCAAAATTTTTATCTATGCAAGTAAAGATGATAAAGTTGTCCCTTTTTCTGACTTTGAAAAATATAAGCGAGCATTGCCGACAGCTACCGCGACTGTTTTTAAGGATAGGCAACATTTTGGACAGTTGGAGTTTCCCGAATTGATAAAACAAATAGAAGTCTTGTCGAATAAATGACTAATTTTGTACCATGGTTAGTGTTTTATCTTTGTAAATAATCCTCGATCTCAAATTCGCCAGCAGCTCTCGCTTTTCACTGGTCGTGCCCTCCTTGAGAATATACTTCGCATAATTGCGAATGTCGGTTTCTTTGTTGTTTTGGATTTTTTCAGTCGAACCAAGAACTGATCGCTGGAAGATATTAAAGCGGGCAATAAATATTGCAAAAAGTGTCGTGGGGGGGGTAAACTATAAATAAGCGAGTCAAAATAATTAGTCATTTATCAACTTAATGTTTCATCTCGAAATTGGCTCACGCCATATAAGGGAATGAAGGGAAAAATATGTCGGAAAAAATGGCTTAATGGTCAAATGTGATGCTCAATTTGCTAATATGTATTGATATTAAAAGCTAAATTAGCAAATTTATGATAAATTTAAAAAAAATGCTCAAATTGCCACAGCCAACATACCAAAAAGAACA